>Ga0209187_1000039_pt1 | contig 290011 bp, 278 predicted proteins | sample BantaG_FD_187430 | JGI IMG/M metagenome (GOLD analysis project Ga0209187, IMG submission 187430) | Marine algal microbial communities from Bantry Bay, Ireland - BantryBay_4 metaG (SPAdes) (version 2) | ecosystem: Host-associated > Algae > Red algae > Unclassified | place: Bantry Bay, Ireland...
GCCGACGGCTGGCGCCGCATCAACTCACCCCACCTCGCCGCACTCGTCCGAGCCGGCGCAAAGTTCGAGAAAGGACAACACGTAACCACCAACCCCGAGGACCAGGTCGCCGCGTAACCAACAAACCTCATCCACAGGTCTTGACTATTTCTCACATAGGTGCAGTCTTGCAGTCACCCGGTCACCTGCGCATTTCGAGGAAGTCGTGTACGTGTTGTCTCTGACGCAGTTCGAGCGGCTAACTTCGCAGTGGGCAGTGTGGCTGATGCCACTGCGCCCCTCGGTCTTCGTGTGATCTAGAAGGGACAAATGTGACCGACACAGCTCCGGCTAATCTCGAGGCTTCGGCACTCGACCACATCATCATCCGTTTCGCAGGCGATTCTGGCGACGGCATGCAGCTCACTGGTGATCGTTTCACCAACGCCAGCGCGATGTTCGGCAACGATCTGGCCACCATGCCAGATTTCCCTGCCGAGATTCGGGCCCCCGCAGGAACGCTCGCTGGTGTCTCGGCGTTCCAGGTTCAGATCAGCGATCATGAGATCAGCACGCCGGGTGACTCACCCAGCATCTTGGTGGCCATGAATCCTGCGGCCCTGGCGAGCGAATTGCATCGACTCGACATCGGCGGCACCATCATTGCCAACGAGGACACCTTCGACGAACGGAACCTGGCCAAGGCCGGGTACCCGATCAATGTGAACCCACTCGAAGACGGATCCCTGGACAACTACACGTTGATCAAGGTGCCCATGACATCCATAACCAAAGAGGCGTGTGCCCCGCTCGGGGTCAAGCCACGCGACGCCGATCGGTCGAAGAACTTCTTCGCCCTCGGCTTGGTCTCATGGATGTACAGCCGCCCCACAGAAACCACACTCGATTGGATCAAGGCCAAGTTCGCCAAGAACGAAATGGTCGTAGCGGCGAACACCGCCGCCTTCAAAGCCGGCCATGCGTTCGGCGAGACCGCCGAACTCAGTGGCCACCAGGTCGAGATCAAGCCAGCTGCGCTCGAGCCTGGGACCTACACCAACATCGACGGCAACACTGCGCTGTCGTGGGGTCTGGTCGCCGCGTCGAACATCTCGGGAATCCCGATGTTCCTCGGCTCCTATCCCATTACACCGGCGTCGGACATCCTGCACGAGCTGTCGTCGAAGAAACACTTTGGCATTCGCACCCTGCAAGCCGAAGACGAGATCGCGGCGGTGGCATCGGCGGTGGGTGCGGCTTTCGGTGGACATATCGGTGTCACGACCACCAGCGGCCCGGGCGTTGCGCTCAAGGGCGAAGCAATGGGCCTGGCATTGAGTCTCGAGCTGCCTCTCGTGGTCATCAACATCCAGCGTGGTGGACCATCGACGGGTCTGCCGACCAAGACCGAAGCCGCCGACCTGATGATGGCCATGTACGGCCGCCACGGCGAGTCACCCATGCCGATAGTCGCGTCGTACAGCCCCGCGCAGTGTTTCGACGCTGCCATCGAAGCATGTCGCATCGCGCTCAAGTATCGCACGCCGGTCATGCTGTTGTCCGATGGCTATCTGGCAAACGGCACCGAGCCATGGAACCTGCCGGATCCGGCATCGCTGCCCGAGATCAATGTGGAGTTTGCCACCGCGCCCAACGCCAAGAACGACGAGGGCGACGACGTCTTCTGGCCGTACTTGCGCGACCCGGAAACGCTGGCTCGTCCCTGGGCGATCCCCGGCACACCCGGACTCGAACACCGCGTTGGCGGTATCGAGAAGCAAGACGGCACCGGAAACATCTCCTATGACCCCGAGAACCATGCCCACATGGTGCAGATTCGTGATGACAAGGTCTCGGTGATCGCCGATGACATTCCTCCCACGATGTTGTCCGGCCCCGACGACGCCGATCTGTTGGTGCTGGGCTGGGGCTCTACCTACGGCGCCATCACCAGTGCAATGCGTCGAGCCGAGGCCGCGGGTCTCAAGGTGGCGCACGCACACCTGACCCACCTCAATCCCTTCCCGAAAGATCTGGGCGACGTGCTGCGGCGCTACCCCAAGGTCATCGTGCCCGAGATGAACCTGGGGCAGCTGTCCAAGCTGGTCCGGGCCGAGTACCTGGTCGACGCCCAAGCGGTGTCCAAGGTCAAGGGCCAACCGTTTACTGCCGGCGAAATCTACGACGTCATCGTGGGAGCACTCCAATGAGCGACACAACCATTCCCGAGACAACCAAGGCCGATTGGACCAGCGATCAAGAGCCCCGTTGGTGCCCGGGCTGCGGCGACTACGGCATCTTGACCGCCGTCCAGATGATGATGCCCAACCTGGGTGTGCGGCGCGAAAACACCGTGTTCATCTCCGGCATCGGCTGCGCTGCTCGGTTCCCGTACTACATGGACACCTATGGCATGCACAGCATCCACGGGCGTGCACCTGCGGTATCGACCGGTCTGGCTGTGGCTCGACCCGATCTCGATGTCTGGGTGATCGGCGGCGATGGCGACATGCTGTCGATTGGTGGCAACCATCTGATTCACGCGCTGCGTCGCAATGTGAACATGAACATCTTGTTGTTCAACAACCAGATCTACGGTCTGACCAAGGGCCAGTACTCGCCCACGAGCGAACCGGGCAAGATCACCAAGTCGACCCCCGTCGGCAGCATCGATGAGCCGTTCAACCCGGTCAGTCTGGCGCTGGGCGCCGAGGCGTCGTTCGTTGCCCGGACCCACGACATGGACCGCAAACACATGCAGGAGATGTTCACCCGGGCCCATGCTCACCAGGGTGCGTCGCTGGTGGAGATCTATCAGAATTGCAACGTCTTCAATGACGGCGCGTTCGCCGAGATCGTCAAGCGTGACAAACGCGATGCGATGTTGATCAACCTGCAACACGGTCAGCCGATCCGGTTCGGCGTCGACCAGGAACGCGGTCTGGCGATGAACGCTCACGGACGCATCGAGATCGTCGAAATCGCCGACGTCGGCGAAGACAATCTGCTGGTCCACGACGAGACCTCAGAAGACCCCGCCGTAGCATTCGCGATCAGCCGTCTGGCGAACCGCCCGACCATGCCGACCCCTGTTGGTGTGTTCCGGGCCGTCGAGCGTCCCGAATACGCCAAAGAGGTCAACGATCAGGTCGATGCCGTAACCGCATCGCAGGGCCCAGGAACTCTCGAAGGCCTTTTCGCCTCCCGACCAACCTGGACCGTCGGCTGACATCTACACAATCGCAGGTTCGCTGCGCCCGGCCTGCGCTACGCACTACGTCAGACAACGTGATGAGACCCGCACCAAGGTGCGGGTCTGGCGATCTGGTTGACGGGTGTGCATCGGCGGGGCGGCCGCGGACGGTTTCGGCGAGTACAAAGCAGGAATGGCAGACGACGGCAGGAACCATGGCTTTGGCTCCGTTGTCCGAGTCACTTCGCAAGACTCGCCAATCACAACTACAGCAATCGTTTGGGTGTGGCGTAGCGGCCTGCGCCTGCACCGCCGGTTGAGTCCCAGATTCGGCCGGTGCCGTCGAATTGGTAGGGCGCGCTAAAGACGCGTTCGCGGGCGGCGGGGGATTGGCGCACGAACATGGCCACCAGAGCTCCGAACACGAAACCGCCGACGTGAGCCATCCACGCGACCTGGCTGTCGGCGCCGATGAAGAACTGGCTGACAAGCCAGAAACCAAGCCACCATTTGGCCTTGATATTCCAGAGGACGATGAAGATGAACGTGCGAATGGGGGCGTTGGGGAACCACACGGCGTACGCGCCCATGGTGGCGGCCACGGCGCCCGAGGCGCCAACCACCGGCACGATGCTGTCTGGCTGCACCGCGATATGGGCGAGAGTGGCCACGATGCCACCCGCAAGATAGAACACGATGTAGCGGAGTTTGCCGAGGTGGTCCTCGACATTGTTGCCGAACAACCACAAGAACCAGATGTTGCCCAGCAGGTGCAACCAACCGCCGTGCATGAACATCGAGAAGATGACGGCGAGCCGCTCGGGCTTGTTGGGGAACCGCGGCGCGCCGACCGGGTCGGCGTCGCACGCGGTGTCGTCGCCGCCGATGTAGAGCTCGCGAATTTCGAGGTCGGTGAGCCCCTCGCCCGTGACGACCTCGCAGGGTACGGCGGCGAATTCGAGCGTGAAGTCTTCTTCGGTGTTCTGTGGATCGGCCATACCCTGCGGGCCGACAAAGACCAGCACGTTGATCACGATGAAGACGATGGTCACCCATGGCGTACGCACGGTGGGGTTGTCGTCTTTGAGTGGAAGCACGGCTCAACCGTACGCGATGGGTGCACTTCGCGCCGTCACCGAGGTGTGATCCTCTAGCCTTGCGACGTGGCCCGCTTTTACGGAACAACGCCGATCTTCTACGTGAATGACGCTCCCCATGTGGGGCATGCGTACACGGCTCTCAATGTCGATGCGGTCACCCGCTGGCATCGGCTGCTGGGCGACGACGTCTTCTTTCTCACCGGCACCGACGAGCACGGCCTGAAGGTGCAACGATCAGCCGAAGAAGCTCGTCGGACCCCGATCGAACAGGCCAACGAGAATTCGGGGCGATTCCGTGAGGCCTTCGAACAACTCAACCTGGCGAACGACGATTTCATCCGCACGACCGAACCTCGACATCACGCTGCGGTGCAGCTACTGCTGCAAAGAGCCTATGACAACGGGTTCATCTACGAGGGCGCCTACGAGGGTCTGTACTGTGTGTCCTGCGAGGCCTACTACACCGAAGACGACCTGGTAGACGACGGCGATTGTCCCATCCACCATCGGCCGGTCGAGCAGCTCAGCGAAGACAACTATTTCTTCAAGCTGTCGGCCTTTCAGGAACCACTCGAGCAGTGGTTCCACGATGTGCCCGACAACATCACGCCGTCGCAGTATCGCAGCGAAGCCCAGGGCTTGCTGAAGCTCGGACTCGAGGACGTGTCGATGACCCGCACGTCGATCGACTGGGGGATTCCGGTGCCGTGGGACGACAAGCACGTGTTCTACGTGTGGTACGACGCGCTCATCAACTATGCGACCGCAGTGGGTTACGGCGCTGACCCCGAGCGCTTCGAGGCCTGGTGGCCGGCCACTCGCCATTTCATGGCCAAGGACATTCTGCGATTCCACACGATCTACTGGCCAGCCATGTTGATGGCGGCGGGCATCGAACCCATGCCGAAGTATCACATTCACGGCTACCTGCTTCTCGGTGGCGAGAAGATGTCGAAGAGCGGCAATGTCACCAACGTCTCGCCCGCCGAAATGATCACCGACTTCGGCGTCGACGGCTTTCGTCATGCGTTGCTTCGCGACCACCCGTTCGGCCCCGACAGCGAATTCAGCTATGAGAACATGCTGACGCGCTACAACACCGACCTGGCCAACAACTACGGCAACCTGGTCAGCCGGGTGGCAACCGTTGTCGGCAAGAAGTGCGGGGGAGTGGGTCCCGCACCGCGGGCCGATTCGTCGCTGGCGCCGGTGGTGGCGCAGGCCTATGTCGATACGGCCGATGCCTGGGAGCGTGTTGCTCCTTCGGTCGCGCTCGAGGCCACGTGGCGTATCGTCCGCGACACCAACGAATACCTGCAAGAACACGAACCGTGGAAGATGGAGGCAGGAGAGGCTGTCGACGCCGTCATGGGTGATGCGCTCGAGGCGCTTCGTATCGCAACGATCCTGGCATGGCCTTCGATCCCGGACTCGGCCGAGGCGGTGTGGAAACGACTCGGTCTCAGCGGCACTGTTGCCGAGCAACGTCTGCCCGGTGCTGCCACGTGGGGTGGCTATCCCGGCGGTCTCGAGGTGCAAACCGGCGATCCTCTCTTCCCGCGCCTCAAGCTGACGTGATGGACTCCGGGGTCATGGATACAGCACCACGTTGGATCGACAACCATTGCCATCTCGGCGAAGACGCCGCAGATGCAATTGCCGCCGCCAACCAGGCTGGTGTGCAGAAGTTCATCGACGTCGGCTGTGATCTGGCCACATCGTTGGCGTCGATCGAGCATGCAGCGGCATTCGATCAGGTGTCGGCCACCGTGGGCCTGCATCCGCACGAGGCACGCCACGGCGTCGGCGGACTCGAGCCGTTGCTCGCCGACCCGAACGTAATTGCCGTGGGTGAATGTGGGCTCGACTACCACTACGACCATTCTCCCCGCGACGCCCAGCGAAGCATGTTCGCGACGCAGATCGCGCTGGCGCACACCCACGGTCTCCCCTTGGTCATCCACACCCGAGATGCATGGCAGGAGACCTTTGACATCTTGGACGGCGAGGGGGTGCCTGAACGCACCATCTTTCATTGCTTCACCGGAGGGCCCGATGAAGCAGCGCAGTGCATCGATCGCGGTGGCTTTCTCTCATTCAGTGGCATCGTTTCGTTCAAGTCAGCCACCAACGTGCAGCAGGCGGCGACCATGTGCCCCCTCGACAAGCTGCTCGTAGAAACGGATTCGCCCTATCTTGCGCCGGTGCCGCACCGCGGTAAGCCGAATCAGCCTGCCTGGGTAAGCGTGGTCGGCCAGGTCATTGCGACGCTTCGCAACACGACCGTCACGGAGATCGCCGACGCCACGTGGCGCAACACACACCGCGCCTATCCCGCTCTGGGCCCGGCTTAACGCCGTCATTGCAACGATCGCCAGTCGCTTGTTCCCGCATTGGTGACTGGCGCCACAGCCGCGCCCCAATAATGGTTTGTTGCGGTTACATTACGGAGCTTAACCTGGCGCGACCTGAGCCGACTGATCTTGGGCGCACCTGGTGTGAAACGAACTCTGCTATGAAGACTGCGCTCAAGAAAGCACTTATCGGCCTGGCCCTCGTGGTAGCCGTGTGCTTTGCGTTGTTTGCGCCCGGGTTGATGCGCGACAATGCGACGACCGATGTGGCCGTGCAGTCCGCACCGGCACAGGCCGCACCAGCCGCACCCGTAGCCCAGCCAACAGAGATCGTGCAGTCCGCACCGGCTGCGGCGTCGCAGAGCGAAACCAGAGCCGCCATCGTGGAGCCATCATCCACGCCCCTTCCTGCCGCCGTGGTGATCACCGCTCCCACCCCGGAGCGAGCGCCCACACCCACCGCAGTGCCGGCGACCGAACCAACAGCAGCACCGACGCCAGCACCGACGCCAACCGCTGAACCGGTTCCCACAGAATCGATCGAGGTGGATTCGACGGCGGAGTCCAGTGCCGCACCAGACCCCGTTACCGACCCGACAACAGAGCCCACCGCCGAACCCACACTGGAACCCACACCGGAGCCAACAGCGGAGCCCACCGCCGAACCCACGCCGGAGCCAACAGCGGAGCCCACCGCCGAAGCCACGCCGGAGCCAACAGCGGAGCCCACCGCCGAACCCACACCGGAGCCCACACCAGAACCAACGGCGGAGCCCACGGTCGAACCGACAGCAGAAACCACGCCGGAACCCACCGTGGAAACCACGACCGAATCGACCAGAGCCTCGGTCGGTGAAGTGCTGCAGATCGATGCCGCTTGGATGTATGTCAGCTCGAGCGACGGGTTGTTCGTGCGCTCGGAACCTGCTGGCCAGATATCTGCTGTTCTGACCGACAGCTCCCAGGTCCATATCACCGGCAACGTCACCCAGACCGGCGACCGGTTGTGGGTCGAACTCGATGTACCCGAATCCGGATGGGTTGCTCTGTCGTTCCTGACGACCGATGAACCTGCCCCGCCGCCGCAGGTGACCACCAGCGTGCCCGGCGAACCGCCGACGGTCGACGACTGGGTGGCGCTTCGTGACTGTGAATCCGGCGGGCGCTACGACGTGGTTGACCCGAGCGGCCTGTACCACGGCGCCTACCAGTTCCTGCCCAGTACCTGGGACGGCTTGGCTCGTCGCTTCTGGCCCGAGCTGGTCGGCCTCTTGCCATCACAAGCGTCCCCGCCCGATCAGGACAAGATGGCGGCCAAGCTCTTCGAGCTCGAAGGCGCCCGACCTTGGCCAACTTGTGGCCGCCACCTGCTCTGAGCAACGAACCTGGTGGTCACGGGGCTGGTGGTCACGGAGCAAGGGCGACTGCCGATCTGCTGGCACGGTTTGGGCTTGCGCCCGACAAATCCCTCGGCCAACACTTTCTGGTGGACCCGAATCAGATCAATCGGATCGTTCGACTTGCGGCGGTTGAACCCGGTGACCATGTCGTCGAAGTCGGCCCCGGGTTGGGCGCGCTCACTGCGGGACTGGCCGAGGCGGGATGCAACGTGGTCGCCGTCGAGATCGACGACGGCTTGGTCGGGGCGCTGCGAGCCCAGTTCGGGTCGACCGAGTCGGTCACGATCGTTCACCACGATGCACTGAGCGTGGACTGGGATCAGGTCACGCCCGCCGACAAGACCTGGGCGATGGTCGCGAATCTGCCCTACAACGTGGCCACTCCGCTGGTGCTCGACGTGCTCGACGAGGTTCCCCAGGTCACTTCGCTACTGGTGATGGTGCAACGCGAGGTGGCCGAGCGTTTGGTGGCCAGTCCGGGATCATCGAACTATGGCATTCCATCGGTCAAGGTGGCCTATTGGGCGACCGGTGAGCTCGTTGCCAGGGTGCCAGCTTCGGTATTCCTGCCGCCGCCGCGAGTCGAGTCGGCGCTCGTCAAGCTCGTGCGCCACGAGCACCCGCTCTACGACGAGCCCATCGGCCCGGTATTCGAGCTCGTACGGACCGCATTTGGACAGCGCCGCAAGATGTTGCGCAAATCACTTTCGGCACTGGTGACCGCCCAGCAGTTCGAAGCAGCGGGTATCGCCTCTGACAGTCGCCCCGAACGCATCGGCGTCGAGCAGTGGTGCGCGTTGGCGCGCGCCCGCCGACTGTCGCCCACCTGATCTGGCCGGGCAGGTACCCTCGCAGATGTGCTCCCCGAGATAGCGACCCTGTTTGCTCCGGCCAAACTCACGCTTTCATTGCGGGTCACGGGGATCCGTGAAGACGGCATGCATCTCATCGATGCCGAGATGGTCACCCTGGACTTCGGCGACACGCTCGAAGTCGGCCCGGGCACAGCCGTGGTGTACCAGGGTACCTATGAGGGTGAGGGCGACGGTTCAGACCTGGTCTCACGGGCGCTCGATCTGGTCGGTGAGCAACGAGCAGTACGGGTGACCAAACGTATCCCAGCGGGTGCAGGTCTCGGCGGCGGCTCGTCGGACGCAGCTGCGATCTTGCGGGCTGCCGGGTTCGGCGATCTGTCGGCGGCGGCATCGATCGGGGCCGACATCGCCTTCTGTGTCTGCGGCGGCCGGGCCCGAGTCCGGGGCATCGGCGAAGTGGTGGAGCCGCTGCCGTTTCGTGATCTCGCCTTCACGCTGCTGACGCCACCATTGCACTGCAGCACCCCGGCCGTGTACCGAGCGTGGGACGCATTGGGTGGACCAACAGGAGACAACGGCAATGATCTCGAGTCGGCGGCACTTCTGGTCGAGCCGAGGCTCGCTGTATGGCGCGATCGACTGAGTGAGCACGCAGGTAATCCGGCGCGACTTGCCGGAAGCGGGTCGACCTGGTTCGTCGAGGGATCGTTTCCCGGTGAGGACATGGTGGTGGCGTCGACTCAGCCACCGGAATGAATCGGTGTGGACACAACGCGGACGAGCACCAGCGAACGTGGCGTGATAGCTGGTGACACGCCGAGAACGACGAGTGTTTGGCTGAAGCCTCGGCCTATTTGCCGCGCTGGCGCTGCGCCCGCGTGCGTTTGAGCATCTTCTTATGCTTCTTCTTACGCATGCGCTTGCGGCGCTTCTTTACAAGTGATCCCATAGCGGGCCAAACGTTATCCGCCCAGGCTGGTTTCGCGTCGCTCAGCCGACGAATGCGTTATAAAGGAACGCGACGAAGGGCCTCGGCAGATATCGTGTGGGATCGATGGCCCTTAGTTCAGTTGGAAGAACGCCTGTTTTTGGTACAGGAGGTCGAAGGTTCGAACCCTTCAGGGCCAGCTCAGTTCGTCTGCGTGCGGTGCGCTCATGACGGTCAGCGCGATCGTTCTGGCCGCCGGGCGTGGCACCCGTATGCAGAGCGACCTTCCAAAGCCGCTACATCGTGTTCGCGGCCGGTCTCTTCTGGCATGGGTGATCCATGCTCTACAGGACATCGAAATCGAGAGCACGGAACTCGACAGCGTCGTGGTCGTGGTCGGACACGGGCGCGAACTGGTCATGTCATCGCTCGATGCTGGCTTCGATCGCCAGTTTCTCTACGCCGAACAACTCTCGCAGCGAGGCACCGGCGATGCAGCCGCGGTCGGTCTGGCCGAGCTCGATTTGTTCGACAACAGTTTCAGTGAGAACGATCATGTGATCGTCGTGCCCGGCGACACACCACTGCTCACCAGCGACACCGTTGCGGCGCTGGTAGAGAGTCACCTCAGCAGCGGGGCCGCCGCCACCGTCGTCACTGCGGTTCTCGAAGATCCGGCCGGATACGGACGCATCCTTCGCACCGACAAAGGCGATGTGGCCGGCATCATCGAACATCGCGACGCCAGCGCAGACCAACGCTCGATCGCCGAGATCAACGGCGGCATGTATTGCTTCCGGCGATCATTGCTCGCGCCTGCGCTCCGTCTGATCTCCAGCGACAACGCCCAGGGCGAGATGTATCTCACCGACGCGATCGGGGTCCTGGTCGAAGCGGGCCATCCGGTCCACGCATTCATTGCCGATCCGGTTGAAATCAGTGGTGTCAACGACCGGTCCCAACTCGGCTTTGTGGGTGAGCGACTCGGTAGGCGAATCGCCGAGACCCATATGCGAAATGGCGTGACGATCGAGCAGCTCTCGTCGACAGTGATCGATGCATCGGTCATCATCGAGCCCGACGCAACCGTGCGTGCCGCCACGGTGCTCGAAGGCGTCACGTCGATCGGTGCTGGCGCCGTGGTCGGACCGAACTCGCATCTGATCGACGCCACGATCGAGCCCCGAGCCCAGGTGCAATCATCGGTGGTGTCGGCCGCCACGGTCGCGGCCGACTCGGTGATCGAGCCGTTCACGCATCTCACAGCCGACGACTGAGACGAAGTAATCCGATGGAACTGTCAGCCAAGAAGCGCCTTCACCTGATCAGTGGCCGAGCCCATCCCGAGTTGGCTCAGGAGGTCGCCTCGCTGCTCGACGTCGAACTGCTCGACGCCAATCTGTCCGATTTCGCCAACGGCGAGATCTTCTGCAAATTCTCCGAGTCGGTGCGTGGCGGCGATGTGTTCATCCTGCAAACCCATGCAAGCACCGCCGACATGTCGATCAACGACGCAATCATGGAACACCTGATCATGGTCGATGCCGCCGAGCGGGCGTCGGCCAAGCGCACGACCGTCGTAGCCCCGTTCTATGGCTATGCCCGTCAAGATCGCAAGGCATCGGGCCGCGAGCCGATCACCGCCAAGTTGATCGCCGACCAGTTCCGAGTTGCTGGGGCATCACGGATGGTGAGCGTCGACCTGCACTCGAATCAGCTGCAAGGGTTCTTCGAGGGCCCATGGGACCACCTGGTGGCCATGCCGGTGCTGTGCGACGCCCTCGGCAAACTGGCCGACGATCTGGTCGTGGTGTCGCCCGATGCTGGCCGAGTCAAGGTGGCCGAGCGGTATGCCCAGAAGCTCGACGCCGACCTCGCAATCGTGCACAAACGACGTCTGCCGACCAAGAAGAATGCGGTCGAAGCCAAAGACATCGTCGGCGACGTCGATGGCAAGCCCTGTGTACTCATCGATGACATGATCGATACCGGCGGCACGATCGTTGCGGCAGCCGAGTTGCTGCAGGAAAAAGGCGCGAGCAAGGTCATTGCTGCTACGACCCATGGGGTGTTCAGCGGCCCAGCGATCGAGCGGCTCGAGAATTCGTGCATCGAGAAGGTGGTGGTCACGAACACCTTGCCGCTCACCCGGAGTATCGACAAGATGGAAGTCGTTTCCATCGCGCCGCTGATCGCGGCCGCCATCCGGGGGATCTTCGAGGACACGTCCGTGAGCGAGATCTTCGGTGGCGGCAACTACAACTAAAGTGCGTAAATAGCGGCCTTCTGGGCGGTAAAGGCACTGCAGACAGTTACCCTGATCAAGCTCAAGAATCGCCATCGAGGTTTGTGATGTCTCAACAAGTTGCTTTGAAGGCCGAGTCCGGCCGTGAACTCGGATCGAGTTCGGCTCGTCGCCTGCGCGGCGAAGGTCGCATCCCGGCGGTTGTCTACGGACTGGCGGCAGACCCCTTGCCGGTATCGGTCGAATATTCCGAAGCACGAGTTGCGCTCACCGGTGAAGCTGGGCTGAACGCCTTGCTGAATCTGACGATCGATGGCGTCGATCAGCTCTGTCTCGTCAAGGACATTCAGCGCCATGTCGTACGCGACGAAGTCAGCCATATCGACTTCATCCGAGTCGACCCCGATGCCGACTTCGAACTCGAAGTTCCACTCATTCTCATCGGCGAATCCAAGGCCGTCGCCAACGTGAGCGGCATGGTCGACCAGGCGCTGTTCTCGGTGGTCATCAGCACCAAGCCGACCTCGATTCCCAACGAAATCGAAGTGGACATCTCCGATATGGAAGTGGGCGACACCATCCGGGTCGAAGACCTCAGCCTTCCCGAAGGTGTCAAGCCGGCAATGCGTCTCGAGGCCACGGTGGCAACCGCCGTTGTGACCCGCTCGACGATGGATGCCATGCGGGCCGAGGAAGAAGCCGAAGCCGCCGCCGAGCTCGAAGAGAGCGGCGAAGCAGCACCAGCTGCTGCCGGCGACGAAGACACCGACGAATAAGTTTTGGCGTTCGGCCGCAAGAAAGCCAAAGCGGAGCGACGAGGCACACCGGCCGACCTGTTGGTCGTTGGCCTCGGCAATCCCGGAGATCAGTACGAAGGCACCCGACACAATATCGGCGTCGAAGTCGTGCATGAACTCGTTGGTCGGTACGACGGCAAACTCAAAGCGTCGCGAGAGGCCGCGCACCACGACGAGTTGCGGGTTGGTGGGCATCGGGTCGCCGTCGCGTTCCCGCAGACCTATATGAACCGCAGCGGCGAAGCCGTGCGAGCATTGGTGCGTCGCTACGGCATCGAGGACATGGACCGTCTGGTGGTCGTCCATGATGAGCTCGATCTGGAACCGGGGAGATTCAAGGTCAAGCTCGGCGGTGGCCTGGCTGGACACAACGGTCTGAAGTCGATCCGCGACCAGCTGCACACGACCGACTTCGTGCGCCTACGTATCGGCGTGGGTAAGGCTCCGGATCGCATGCGAGGCGCCGACTGGGTGCTCAAGCGGCCCGGAAAGGCCGATCGTCAGTTGCTCGACGAAATCGTCGTGACCGCCAGCGACGCCGTCGAACTGCTGCTGGTCGAACCGGTAGACGTGGTCATGAACCGGTTCAACAAATAGTGAACTCATGACACCCGTTCTTTCATGACACCCGTTTTTTCATGACACTGCGAGAGCTCACCGCACGAATCTCCGATGACCCGGGCCTCAGCGGTTCGCTGGGCAAGAAGCGCGCCGACCTGGCCGTGGCCGAGGCCGGTCAACCCATGGTGCTGGCGGCGATTGCCGGGTCCGGTGACCGTCGACCGGTCGTGGTGGTCACGGCAACGACCAACGCGGCAGAGCGCTTGGCCGGCGATCTGGAAACCTGGGTCGGCGACGGCAACGCTCAGGTGTTCCCGGCCTGGGAGACGCTGCCGTTCGAGCGGGTCAGCCCGGGCGTCGAGACCATGGGCCGCCGAACCCAGTTGCTGTGGAAGCTTCGAACCGGTGTGGCGCCCAAGGTGCTCGTGGTTCCCGTGCGAGCCCTGCTGCAGCGGCTCTCACCGTCGCATCGCGTGATCGAACCAGTGCGGGTCACCCAAGGTGATCAGCTCGACATGGACGACTTCATCAGCCAGTTGGTGTCCATTGGCTACCGCCGAGATGGGCAGGTCGAACACCGAGGCGATGTGGCGGTGCGCGGTTCCATCATCGACGTCTATCCCTCTACTGGTTCGGCTCCGGTCCGCATCGATCTCTGGGGAGACGAAGTCGATCGCCTGACCGAGTTCGCAGTTGCCGATCAACGTGCTACCGAGCCAGTTGACCAGGTCGATATTTTCCCGTGTCGCGAAATCATTCCCGATGCTGCGATGCAGGCTCGCGCCGAGCAGCTCATGAGCGAATCCCCCTGGGGTCGCGAGCAATGGCAACGCTACGCCGATGGTCAGTTCTTCGATGGTATGGAGTCATGGTTGCCATGGTTCGACGACCACACCGAAGTCGTGGGAGACCTGCTCGGCGATGACGCCCATGTGGTGCTCATCGAGCCGCAGCGACTGCGTCGTCGGGCTACGGACCTGTTGGCCGAAGAGGCCGACTTGGCGGCCACGCTGGCCACCACATGGGGTGCTTCCGAGGCGGTCGACACCGGACTGGCCAAGCTGCACACCGAATTCGAACGCGCGCTGACACAAACAACGTCGCCGATCTGGTCGATCTCACCCAGCGCAATCAGTCCCGACATCGCCACCATCGAAGCAAGTGGGTGGGATCGGGCTCTGGGAGAAGATCGCGGTCCGATTCCTCAGCTGCGACGTCTACTCGGCGACGGTTACCGAGCCGTGGTTGCAGCCGACAACGCCGCATCGGCGAACCGCATCCATGGACTGTTGTCGGACCAGGGCTTGAGCCTGTCGCTGGATCCCAGCGCCAAGTTCACCAATGGTGCCAATGCCCACGTCGTGGTCGCACCACTGGTACAAGGAGCAGTGTTCCCTGGCCTCAAGCTGGCGGTGCTGACCGAACCCGAGCTCACCGGGCGACGGCGAGCGCATCGCCAGCAGCGCAAGCGCACCCAGCGCTCAGCAGATCTCGATGATCTCAAGCCAGGCAGCTATGTGGTTCACCGCCAGCACGGCATCGCCAAGTACAGCGGCATGGAAACTCGCGCCATCGGGGGCGTGGAACGTGACTATTTGGTACTCGAATATCGCGGCACCGATCGCCTGTACCTGCCGTCTGACCAGATCGATGCCATTCGCCATTACACCGGCGGCGACTCGCCCAGCCTGAGCCGTATGGGCGGCGCCGACTGGCAAAAAGCCAAAGGCAAGGCCAAGGCAGCGGTGGCCGAAGTGGCCCAGGAATTGGTGGTGCTGTACCAGCAGCGAGTCACCACACCCGGTCATGCGTTCGCGCCCGACACACCGTGGCAAGGTGAGCTCGAAGCATCGTTCCCGTTTCAGGAGACACCGGATCAACTCAAGGCCATCGACGAGGTCAAGGGTGACATGGAGCGGCCGCTGCCGATGGATCGTCTGATCTGCGGCGATGTTGGTTTCGGCAAGACCGAAATCGCACTGCGGGGCGCGTTCAAGGCGATACAAGACGGCAAACAGGTGGCGGTGTTGGTGCCGACCACGCTGCTGGCGCAACAGCATTATCAAACGTTCACCGAGCGCTTTGCCGCGTATCCGATTCGCGTCGAGGTGCTCAGCCGCTTCCTCACCGCCGCGCAGGCTCGCAAGGTGACCAAGGACTTGGCCAAGGGCGAGGTCGACCTGGTGGTCGGAACCCACCGTTTGCTCTCGAAGGACATCGAGATCCCGAACCTCGGCTTGCTCGTCATCGATGAAGAACAGCGTTTCGGCGTGAAGCACAAGGAAGCCATCAAACAGCTCAAGGCGGCCGTCGATGTTCTCACGCTGAGCGCCACCCCGATCCCTCGCACACTGGAGCTGAGCCTCACCGGTATCCGGGATCTCACGCTGCTACACACGCCGCCGGCTGACCGCCAGCCGATCCTGACCTATGTCGGCGAGTACGACGAACGTGCGGTCGCCGAGGCCATTCGACGCGAAGTGCTCCGCGAAGGCCAGGTGTTCTTCGTGCACAACCGCGTGCAGGACATCGAGCAGGTGGCCGACGAACTCCGGTCGCTGGTGCCCGAGGCTCGGGTCGCCGTTGCCCATGGACAGATGGACGAAGGCTCGCTGGAACAAGTCGTCTATGACTTCTGGGAACAGGAGTACGACGTGTTGGTCTGCACCACCATCATCGAGTCCGGCATCGACATGCCGAGCGTGAATACGCTGGTGGTGGATCGGGCCGATCTGCTGGGTCTGGGGCAGATGCATCAGCTTCGTGGTCGCGTAGGTCGCTCGGGGCAGCGCGCCTACGCCTACCTCTTTCATCCGGTCGACAAGGTGCTGAGCGAAGATGCCTATGAACGGCTGAAGACCGTGGGGGAAGCGACCGAGCTCGGTTCGGGCTTTCGCATCGCCATGCGAGATCTCGAGATTCGCGGCGCAGGCAACTTGGTCGGAACCGGGCAATCGGGCCATATCGCCGCCGTTGGCTACGACCTGTACTGCCAGTTGGTGACCGAGGCAGTGGCGGTGCTCAAGGGTGAAACGGTCGAGGTCGCCCCCGACGTGAAGATCGAGATTCCGGCACCAGCGAACCTGCCCGAGTCCTATGCGCCCGAAGAAGCAATGCGCCTCATGGCGTATCGACGCTTGTCCAATGTCACCACGTTGGACGAGGTCGCCGACGTAGCCGCCGAATGGGAGGACCGGTTCGGTCCCATACCGGAGCCGGCACAGATGTTGTTGGCCATCGCCAAGCTTCGCGTGTTGGCGCTCGAAGCCGGCATCGAGGAGATCGTGGCTGTCAAGGGTCCCGGCTTCGGAGGCCCCAAGGCAGTAGCCCGAATCCGGCCGGTGAGGCTGGCGGCCAGCAAGGAATTGCGCCTGTCTCGGTTGTACCCGAAGAGCAAATACGACCCTGAGATCGGTGTGTTGCAACTGTCGGTCAGTTCACGAGCCGAGGCGGTGCCCGAGACCATCGCTGCGCTCACCGATCTCGAGATATTCCCCGCATCGGCCTTGGTCAAGGGCTAGAGATTGGGAACAGTGGGGAACGTGATGGGTAGGTGGCGCGGGCCGCGAACCTGACCGCCTGCCCACGTGACGGCGTCGGGATCTTCGAGCTCGAACTCTGGGATCATGGCCAGGAATTCGCCGATGGCGACCTGCATCTCGAGTCGAGCCAGGTTCGAACCCGCACAACGATGAATGCCGGAGCCAAAGGCCACATGGCGGTTCACCTGACGATCGATGATGACCTTTTCGGGGTTCTCGAACGCCTCGGGGTCTCGATTGGCGGCAGGAAAGGAGAGAACAACCCGTTCGCCTTCTTTGACCAGCCTGTCACCCAACATGGTGTCCTGGGTAGCAACCCGCGCCATGCTCACGGGGGAGTACGCCCGCAGGAACTCTTCGACCGCAGTGGGTATCAGTTCGGGTTCTTCTACCAACCGACGTCGATCCTGAGGGTGACTGGCAAGATGCCACAGCGCCGAGCCGATGGAGCTCCAGGTGGTGTCGATGCCTGCGATCAACATGAGTCCCACGTTGCCGCGAATCACATGCATGGGTACTGCTTCACCGTCGATCTCGGCGCCGAGTAGGAATGAAATCAGATCGTCGCCCGGGTTCTCCATGCGGTCCTTGATCTCGCCGACGAAGAAGTTACGGATGATCTCGGCATAGTGCTCTCTGACCTCGTCGTCTTGTAGACCGAGTTCGAGAACACCCTGTACCCAGGTGGTGAACTCGTCGGACATTTCGGGATCGATGCCCAGAATCAGGGCAATGATCCGAGGCGGTATTTGTCGGGCGTAGTCGCCGGCGACATCAGCTCGGCCATCTTCGATGAACTCGCGAATCAACTTGCGGCACAGTTCTTGGGTGTGCTCGCGATACTTCTCGACGGCCTTGGGCGCAAAGAACGGAAGCATGAGCCGACGTTCGGGTGTGTGCTCGGGTGCATCTGAGGAAATGATCGAGCGGAGTCGATTTCCGTGATCGTCGTACGACGTCGGAGTCGGCGTGACGCTCACGGAGAAGGATGAGAAGTTCTCGGTGTCACCTGCAACCTGGCGAACCGCTTCGAATGTCGTGGGCATGAACGAGACCTGACGTCGTTCGGTCCGGGCGAAGGGGCAGCCCTGGTCGCGTAGGTTTTTCCATATCGGATACGGATCGTTGACGAAACCCTCGTCGAAGAGGTCGAAGTCTTCGGCCCAATCCACTACTGGTTCTACATCGGTCATGACGCCCCCCGGCTCAATCGATGAGACCACACTAGTCGCTCGACGCTGAGAGCTCCCGAACGAGGATGGAAGTCAACGCCCAACCAGCCACTGCTGGTCGCCCCGCAAACACTGTTCGTGTGGTGACGCGAGCGGGCACTCACCCATGCAGGGTGAATAGGCAAAATGGCCTAGACAAGCACGTGCTGGGTCGTGAGACTCAGGCTCACGATTGTCTAACGAATGAGCTGCGGGGCCATGAACATCTGGGGAGGGATACGCCTCGGCGTGTCCGCAGTGCTTCTATGCACGTTGAGCCTGGCCGCCGTGACGCGTGCCAGCGCATCTACAGAATCATTCACGGGCTCGCCCGACGCAGTTGTACGTACTCTGATCGAAGCCGAACCAGACTCGACAACACCAAACCGGTGGGCCCGGTTCACCGTGCGAATGCAAACCATCCCCGTCGTGGAGTCACCAACGCCAACGCCGGTGCCTGCAAGACCGGTGCCTGCAACAGCGATACCGGCGATCTTGATCGAGCCGACACCGGTACCGACGGTGGCTGCAGTCCCAGCCCCAGACCCAGTCCCAGCCCCCGCCGACCATGTTGCTCGGGGTCAGGCAGCACTCGCTCGTATCAACTACGACCTGAGCTCGGTGGGCTACACCATCAGTTTCCATCCCGGCAACCAAGCGCACCTGGGGCTCACGTTCACCCGCAACCGCCATATCGAGATCTATGTGCGCCAGTCCATGTCCAATGCCACCCTGGCCTATGTGATCGGGCACGAGATGGGTCATGCGGTTGATCACATACGCAACACCACCGCCGACCGACAGCGTTGGAGCGCGGCCCGAGGCATGGCCGCCAACGGTGCTTGGTGGCCGGTGGGCGTGGGCTCCGACCTGGCCACTCCGGCAGGCGACTTCGCCGAGTGCTTTGCCTCATGGGCCACAGGAAGCCCCTCTCATTCGTCCTGGGGTGGCTGTGGATCGGCGATGCCCCTGATGGGTGAACTCGCCTACGGATAGCCGCATCTGGACAAGTGGTTGCGGGCATGATGGGGCCATGCAGCCACAGAACCGAACCCCTGTCGAAGGCGACCGCCCTCGGATAGACATCGTGGGCCTGGGTCCTGCCGGGCCAGATCTGGTCACCTCGGGAACCCTGGAGTTGATCGCACAGATCGAGCATCGGTTCGTGCGTACGAGTCGTCACCCGGCAGCGACATTGGTCGAGGCAGAGTCGTTCGACCATCACTACGAGTCGCTCGACGACTTCGACGCCGTCTACAACCACATCGTTGCCGACCTGGTCGAGGCCGCCGTGGAGCACGGCCGTATCTTGTACGCCGTGCCGGGCTCCCCGCGGGTCGCCGAGCACACGGTCGGGTTGTTGGCGGTACGACCCGACATCGACGTGGTGATGCACGCCGCGCTGTCCTTCCTGGATCTGAGTTGGGTGGCGTTGGGTGTGGACCCCATCGACGCGGGCGTAAGGATCATCGACGGTCATCGTTTCGCCCACGAGGCCGCGGGGCAACGAGGCCCGCTGCTCGTGGCGCAATGTCATTCGCACCAGGTACTCAGCGACATCAAACTGTCGGTCGACGACCCGGGATCGATGCAGGCGGTTGTGCTGCAGGGCCTGGGCACGCTCGACGAGCGGGTGTACACGCTGCCATGGGCCGACCTGGATCGTGAGGTCGAAGCCGACCATCTGACGTCGATCTATATCCCCGAGCTTCCCACGCCCATCGCCGATGCGTTTTCACGCTTCGATGTCATGGTCAGGCGACTGCGACAGGAATGTCCGTGGGACGCCGAACAAACCCATGCATCGCTGCGCCGATATCTCCTCGAAGAGAGCTACGAAACGCTCGACGCTCTCGACCGCATCGACGAACCCGCTTCCACATCGGCCAGCGAGATCGAGCAACGCTTCGCCGATTTACAGGAAGAGCTCGGCGACCTGCTGTACCAGATCTTCTTTCACTCGATTCTGGCCACCGAGCAGGGCTGGTTCGACGTTGCGCAAGTTGCCCAGGGTATTCACGACAAGCTCTACGACCGCCACCCGCACGTGTACGGCGACAGCGACATCACGCTCGATGAACTCCCGGCCAACTGGGAAGCCGCCAAACGCAAAGAGAAGGGTCGGGGGTCGGTCATGGACGGGATACCCGCGGCGCTACCGGCCTTGCTCTACGCAGCCAAGGTCCAGAAGAAGGCCATCGCCATCGGGCAGCCAGCGCCAACCCAGGCATCGAACGAAGTCGCGAACGAGAACGACATCGGCGAGTTGCTGTTCTCGGTAGTAGCCCTGGCCCGGACACTCGACATAGATGCCGAGTCGGCGCTGCGCCAGCATGCGGTGGCCTTCGCCGACTCGGTGCGAGCGATCGAGGACTGAACTCGTCTCAGAGGCTCAGAGCAGTCCGACCTCGGGGTACAGCGGGTTCGCCGCCAGCAGCTCCGCCGAGCGGGCTCTCGTGGTGTCGCGAATGCTGTCGTCGAGAGTGAACTTCGCCTTGGACGTCGCAGCGGCTGCGGTCGTGGTCGGCTCGGCAGCCTGCAAGACACCGCAGATGATGTCGGCCACCTGGTCGAGATCGGATTCGTCCATGCCCACGGTGGTCAGCGCCGGTGTGCCCAGGCGGATACCGCTGGTGTACCAGGCGCCGTTGAGGTCGAAGGGAATGGAGTTGCGGTTGACGATCACGCCAGACGATTCGAGCGCTGATTCGGCCTGTCGACCGGTCAGGCCGAAGCTGGTCACATCGACGAGACACAGGTGGTTGTCGGTGCCGCCCGAAACAATACGCCCACCGCGCTTGGCGATGCCTTCGGCCAGCGATGCTGCATTGTCGCGAACCTGGTGGGCATAGGTTTCGAAGTCGGGCTTGCGGGCCTCGGCGAACGCCACGGCCTTGGCCGCCATCACATTGGCGAGCGGGCCACCCAGCACCATGGGGCAGCCCTTGTCGATGAACTCGACCATGTCGGGTTCGTTCGTGAGCACCATGCCGCCACGGGGGCCGCGCAGTGACTTGTGCGTGGTGGTGGTCACGATGTGGGCGTGGGGGATGGGATCGAAGTCGCCGGTGAAGACCTTGCCCGCCACCAGGCCGGCAAAGTGCGCCATGTCGACCATGAAGGTGGCGCCGACCTCGTCGGCGATCTCGCGCATCTTGGCGAAGTTCACGGCGCGTGGGTACGCCGAGTAGCCGCCGACCAGAACGAGTGGTTTGAACTCTCGTGCAATGCGAGCGATCTCGTCGTAGTCGAGCATTTCTGTCTCACGGTCGACCGTGTACGAACGCTGGTCGAACATCTTGCCCGAGATGTTGGGGCGGAAGCCGTGGGTCAGGTGGCCGCCAGCGTCGAGGGCAAGCCCCAGCATGCGCTGGTTGCCGAACGACTGGCGCAGTTCTTCCCAGTCCTGGTCGCTCAGATCGTTGACGCTCTTGGTCTCGTGCTCGGCCAGAAATGGTGCTTCGATTCGGTGCGCAAGAATGGACCAGAATGCCACCAGGTTGGCGTCGATGCCCGAGTGGGGTTGCACGTAGGCGTAGTCGGCGCCGAAGAGAGCCTTGGCATGATCGGCGGCGAGCGTTTCGATCTTGTCGACGTATTCGCAGCCGGCGTAGTACCGCATGGCGGGCGTGCCTTCGGCGTACTTGTCGCTGAACCAGTTACCCATCGCCAACAACACCGCCGGCGACGCATAGTTCTCCGATGCAATGAGTTTGAGCTGACTGCGTTGGTTGTCGAGCTCACCACGGATGTGGGCGGCGACGGTTGGCTCGGCGGCGCCGATCACGTCGAGCGCAGCCCTGAAGGCGTCGGCTTCGCGTGCACCAGAGTCTTGCAATGTCATGCTCGTAGGGTAGTGGCTTGTCAGGTCTCCAGGACGACGTCGTGTGGGTCCTTGTCGGTGCGTCGGCCGAGCACCACGGGGTGGCGCAGATGGCGGCCACTGCCGGCCCATTCCGCAAAGGCGATTTCGACGATTTCGGTGGGCTCACACCAGTGCACGACCTTGTCCCGGGGGAACGTCGGCGGTTCTGCGAACGGGCACCGGGCCGCGGGTTTCAGCAATGAATGCCACTCGGCCTGCGTGGCGTTTGTCAGGCCGCTACCAGCTCGCCCCGCGTAGCGCAGCGTGTCCCCATCGAAGAAGCCGACGAGCAGCGAACCCAGGCCACCGGTGCGGCTGCCCTGCCCGCCGAGCCATCCCCCCACGACGAACTCCTGACGGAGGCGAGGTTTGATCTTGATCCAGTCCGGCGAGCGTCGACCCGGTTGATAGGTCGAGTTGATGTTCTTGGCCATGATCCCCTCGAGACCCGACTCGGTGATTGCTTCGAGTAGCCCGTCGACGTTCTCGGTGTGCTGGTCACAGATGGTCCAGCATGGATCGTCGTTGGCGAGTCGCTCGAGCAGGGCACGTCGGTTCGCGAGCGGAAGCGCCATGGTGTCGTGACCGTCGAGATGCAACAGATCGAAGGCCACGAATACGACCGGCGTGATGGCTGCCCGCCGAGCGGCGTCGGCGGGGTCGGTCACGTGCATACGAGTCTGGAGCGCGTTGAAGCTGGGCATTGCGCCGGCGAAGGCCACGACCTCGCCATCGAGAACCAACCCGTCGAAATGGTCGGCAAGGGGAGACAGTTGTTGTAGTTCGGGATAGCTGTTGGTCACATCGCGCCCATTGGAGGACTGCAGGCGAACACGGTTGGTCTCGCCGTCGACTCCTCGGGAGATGAACGCAATGATGCGCATGCCGTCCCACTTCAGCTCATACACCCACTGCGCACTGCGAGGGACAATGTCGGCCTTTCCCTTCATGGGAACAATCGTGCGATCTGGCAGAGCATCGGCCATGCTCGAAGGCTAACCAGCCGCTCAGGGCAGGGGGCATAGGGCAAATGGCCTGTCTGCCCTGGGTGAACTGGACTTGCACCCAATACCTATGCGACACTTATCCCGTGAGCGAGACAATGATCCCAAGAGGCACTTGGTCGCCTGATGCTTCTCGGATGAGTCAACTGGCAAAACCGACGCTCAACATGAACGGCTCCCGCTGGTAACGGGACGTCCCTTCTGTGGCCAAGAACCACACAGCGTTGAACAGGCTTTACTCGACCACTTCCCCCGAAGTGGTCGAGTCGCCTTTTTCCTCGGGGTAACTTTCTTAGGGGTAACTTTCTCAGGGGCAACACCAGCCACTCTAGAAACTCGACTAACATCGCTTCTCGGATGGTCCGCGCGGCGCGCCCCGGTACCATCGCGGCCCCGCTGGATAGAGAAAATGAGCTCCAACCAATGTCTGAAATCACCACCATCTCCGGCCGTCAGGTGCTGGACTCTCGAGGGAACCCGACGGTCGAAGTAGAAGTCGGTCTCGAGTCCGGAGCCGCTGGCCGCGCCATCGTTCCTTCCGGGGCCTCCACCGGTGCGTTCGAAGCGGTAGAACTCCGCGACGGCGGCGACGCCTGGCGTGGCAAAGGCGTTGCCACTGCTGTTGGCAACGTCAACGGCGAACTGCGTCAGGCCGTTCTGGGCCGCGATGCAACCGACCAACGCGGGCTCGACCAAGCCATGATCGACGTCGACGGCACCGACAACAAGGGCCGCTTGGGGGCCAACGCCCTGCTCGGCATCTCGCTGGCCACCGCTCATGCTGCTGCCGCCGACCGTGGCCTGCCGCTGTACCGCTATCTGGGTGGCGCCAACGCCCACGTGCTTCCCGTGCCGATGATGAACGTGCTCAACGGTGGCGAACACGCCGACAACAACGTCGACTTGCAGGAATTCATGGTCATGCCCGTTGGGGCCGCCAGCTTCAGCGAAGGGCTCCGCTGGGGCGTCGAGACCTATCACACCCTTGCCGGCATCTTGCGCGACCGAGGCCTGAGCACCGCAGTCGGCGACGAGGGCGGGTTCGCGCCGGATCTGGCCTCGAACGAGCAAGCGATCGAATTGCTGATGGAAGCCATCGAAAAAACCGGCTTGCGACCCGGCGCAGACATGTCGATTGCGCTCGACCCCGCTTCGACCGAATTCTTCAGCGACGGCAAGTACCACCTGGCCGCCGAAGGGCGCTCGTTGACCCCTTCGGAAATGGTCGACTACTACACCGACCTCAGCACCCGCTACCCGATCGTGAGCATCGAAGATGGCATGGCCGAGGAAGATTGGGACGGATGGGGCCAGCTCATGGCATCGATCGGTTCAGGTGTGCAAATCGTGGGCGACGACTTGTTCGTGACCAACGTGGAGCGACTCGGCCGGGGTATCCGCGACGGTGCCGCCAACTCGATTCTGGTCAAGGTCAACCAGATCGGCACACTCACCGAAGCTCTTGACGCCGTACAGATGGCGATCCGTTCGGGGATGACCGTGGTGATGTCGCATCGCTCGGGTGAGACCGAAGACAACACGATCGCCGACCTGGCGGTCGCGACGAACGCCGGGCAGATCAAGACCGGCGCTCCGGCGCGCAGCGATCGCGTGGCGAAGTACAACCAGCTACTGCGCATCGAAGAACAACTCGGCGAATCTGCCCGCTACCGAGGTATGGCCGGCCTGGCCGCGCACCCCGGCCACGGTGGCGGTAACTGACCGGTCGTGATACTCCGATGAAGATGCCCACCCTGCCCAAGCCTACGCGGCGCACGCTACCCAAGCCGACGCTGTCGTTTGGGCTGGACGTGCTGCGTGGGGTGGTGCTGCCGCTCATGCTGGCCCTGGTGCTTTTTGCCGGCCTGGTCTACTTCATCTTTCCCACCACGACATGGCTGGACCAGCGAGCCGAGGCGGCCGAAGTCCAAGATGAACTCGAGGCACTCGAAAATGAGCAGGCGATATTACGCCAAGAGATTGCTCGTATGCGCACCGACGACGAACTCGAGCGGATTGCACGACGCGACTTCAACTTCGTGTTCCCCGGCGAAGAGGCCTACGCCGTCTTGCCAGCGCCGCCGGCGCCGGTGTCGCTTCCCGCCAGCTGGCCGTTCAATCTGCTCTACGCGGAAGTACTTGATTGATTGAGCACCTGGGGGGTGTGCGGCGTTAGTCTCGATGCTCGATGACTATTGCCTTTCCTCCGGGTTCGGTTGCTGATGTAGCGAGCGGACTGGCCGAGCACGACTATCTGGCCGACGAAGCGCTGGCTACGGCGATTTTTCTGGCGATCGAACTGCAGCGCCCCTTGCTGCTCGAAGGCGAAGCCGGTGTCGGCAAGACCGAGGTCGCCAAGACGCTGGCACGCTGGTCGGGTGGGCGACTGATTCGCCTGCAGTGCTACGAAGGGCTCGACGCCAGCCAAGCCGTGTACGAGTGGGACTACAGCCGTCAGCTGTTGCACCTGCGCACTTGCGAGGCGGTAGGCGACCTGGCCGCCGACGCGGCTTCTGTCGAAGACGAGCTGTACAGCGACAAGTTCCTGGTGCGCCGACCACTGCTCGATGCCATTGCCCACGACGACGACATCGCGCCCATCTTGTTGATCGACGAAGTCGACCGAGCCGACGACGAGTTCGAGGCATTCCTGCTCGAGGTGTTGTCCGAGTACGCCATCACCGTTCCCGAACTGGGCACGTTCCGGGCGACGAAGCCGCCGATCGTGATCATCACGTCGAATCGAACTCGCGACGTGCACGATGCACTCAAGCGGCGTGCGCTGTATCACTGGGTCGAACACCCCGGCTTCGAACGCGAGGTCGAGATCATCCGCCGTCGCACCGACGGCGTCACCGACGACCTGGCTGGCCAAGTGGCTCGTGCGGTTGCCCAGTTCCGTGGCCTGGGGCTCTACAAACCGCCAGGCGTGGCCGAGTCCATCGACTGGGCTCAAGCGCTGCACCGGCTCGAGCAACAAGGCCTGACGGTCGAGTCGGCCGATGCCAGCCTGGGCACGGTACTCAAGTACCGAGAAGATCAACAGCGAGTGCGTGACCATGGACTCGACCAGGTTGTTGCTGCCGCCACCGATGCCTGATCAGCCCGACTGGGTGCTGAACCCACGACGGGTGCAGGGCGCTCATCCGGATCTGCCGCAGGGCCGAGCAGTCGACCGGTCCAAGCTGGCGTTCCTGGCCGCTGGTTTCGTGCAGGCGCTGCGCGAGGCCGGTGTCGAGGTCCCCATCGGGGCGACCCTGCTGTACGTCCAGGCGCTGTCAGCCGTGAACAGCGTGAACAGGTCCGAGCGCTATTGGTGCGGGCGCACCACCCTTGTAACCCGCCCCGAAGACTTCATGACCTATCACCGCGTGTTCGGCCGCTACTGGGTCGGTGCCGAGTTCGACGATGCCGAACAGATGACCACGACCACCACCATTGCGGTCGACCAGCAAGACGAGGACGGCCTCGACAACGCCAATGGAGGCGACGACGAAGAAGCCGAGCCCGACGTCACCATGCGTTACAGCGCGGTAGAGGTGCTGCGTGACAAGGACTTTGCGGACTACACGAAACAGGAGCTGGCCGAACTCACGTATCTGGTCGCCAAGATCCGAATCGGGGGAGCCGTGCGCCCGTCGCGACGGCAGAAACGTTCGCAACAGCGACGAGGCCAACCGGATCTTCGCCGTACGGTTCGACGGGCACTCGCCAACGACGGCGAACCGATCGACCGGGCGTTTCGCAAACGCAACGAGCGACCCCGACGAGTGGTGCTGTTACTCGACATCAGCGGCTCGATGGAGGCCTATTCGCGGGCGCTGCTGCGGTTCGTGCACGCAACCGTGCTGGCTCGGGGCCGGGTCGAAGCATTTGCTCTGGGGACACGGCTCACTCGACTGACCCGCGAGATAGCCACATTGGATCCCGACCGGGCCCTGAGCAATGCCGCCGAGGCGGTCGACGATTGGTCCGGCGGCACCAGACTGGGCGAGTCGCTCAGAGGGTTCAATGACGAATGGGCGGTTCGGGGTATGGCTCGAGGTGCGGTGGTCGTGATCATGTCCGACGGCTGGGATCGCGGCGAACCCGAACTGATGGCCGAGCAGATGGCTCGTCTCGATCGGGTTGCCTACCGAATCGTGTGGTCGAATCCGCTCAAAGCAACCGACGGGTACGCGCCGCTCGCTCGAGGGATGGCGGCAGCATTGCCGTACCTCGACGAGTTCGTCGAGGGTCATTCGCTGGGGGCACTCGAAGCACTCGCCACCGCAATCAATCGAGATACGGTCACTGCAACGAAAGGGCCGACATGAAAGACATTCTCGACGAGGTCGTGTCATGGCGCAACGCCGGCAAGCAGGTGGCAATAGCCCGCGTGGTCGACATCGAGGGCTCCGGTCCTCGAGACCCGGGTGCGGCCATGGCGGTAAACCAGGACGGCGAGGTCATCGGCTCGGTTTCGGGTGGCTGCGTCGAAGGCGCAGTGGTGACCGAAGCGCTCGACATCATCGAATCGGGCGAGCGGCGCATGGTCACCTTCGGCTACAGCGACGACGAAGCATTCGCAGTTGGCTTGACGTGCGGCGGCACCATCCATCTGTACATCGAACCCCTCGACTGGTAGCTCACCCACATGGAACGAGAGATATTCGACCTGTGGGTCAATGCGATCAAGGCCGACGAGCCGGTCTGTCTGATCACGGTGGTCGAGGGCGAGGGCTTGGGCTCCAAGATGCTGGTGCGGCCCGGAAAAGCGCCGGTAGGGACACTGGGTGACAGCGAACTCGATCGAGTCGTGGAGCGCGATGCCCTGGCCGAACTCGAGGTCGGACGAAGCGGTGTGCGCAACTACGGGGCCCGGGGCCAACAGCGCGAGAACGACCTCACGGTGTTCATCGAGTCCCAGGCCCCTCCGCCGCGCATGTTGATCTTCGGCGCCGTCGACTTCACCGCTGCGCTGGCGAACGCCGCCAAATTGCTCGGGTACCGAGTCGTGGTTGCCGACGCCCGTCCGGTTTTTGCCACCCGGAAACGATTTCCCATGGCCGATGAATTGCGCATCAGCTGGCCCGACGAAGTATTCGATGAATTCGGCCCCGACCTCGGCCCGCGTGATGCAGTGGCGGTGCTGACTCATGACAACAAGTTCGACGTGCCTGCTGTGGTGCGGGCGCTGGAAACCCGCGTCGGCTACATCGGGGTCATGGGCAGCCGTAAAACCCACGACGGTCGCACACAACGCCTGCGAGAAGCGGGTGTCGATGACCAGGGTCTGGCGCGACTCCGCTCGCCGATCGGCATCGACATCGGGGGCCGCACACCCGAAGAAACCGCGGTTTCGATCTGTGCAGAGATCATCGCGTTGCGTTCCGGACGCAAGGTCAGCGCTTTGCGTGACACCGACGGTCCAATCCACGAACGTTGAGCGATACTTGTGCTCGTGGATGAGGCGAATCCCGACCTGACACCGGCGAGCGGGGCCAATCCGTGGTCGCAGAACCCGCGCACGCTGCTGATCATTGCTGCGGCCGCCTTCGCCTTGCTGGGGCTGGTTGCGCTGGCATCGGTCATCGACCTACCGACCAGCGAAACCGCCAGCGATGTGGCATCGCAGCCGGCTGATCGCGACGACTTCGACAGCGAAGGCCGGGTCGATCTGGGCGACGGTGGCGCGCTCGATATCCGACCCATTCCCGGTTGTCCCGACGGGTTCTCCATCGGCGAGGACATCTATGTGGTTCCGGACCCCGAGGCGTGTGGCTTCCGCCCGGTCGCCCCTGGCGAACGCGGGTTGGACCCCAACGGCAAGATCGTGTTGGTTCCCGACGTCGACGGCAACGTGGGCGGCATCCGCATCGGTCCCAATGGCGAAGTCGAGTTGTTGCCGCCGGGCGTGCTCGGGCCGAACGACTTCGCCATCGGCCAGTCACCAGATGGCTCGTTCGGATTGATACGACCCGATGGGTCTCGGGTCGAGATCGCGCCGGGCGACGATGGTCTGTCGCTGCGTGATCCCCAGCGCGAAGGATCCGAGTTCTTGTCGCCCCCGCCAGCTGCGGGGCAACCCGAACCAGCTGAACCCGAGCTAGCCCAGCCCCGACCCAACACCGATAGCTCCGATGACGGTGAACCCGACGGGTCGTTTCTGCGCCCTGCGCTGCTCATTCTGCTGGCTATGGTCGTCATCGGGTTTCTGATCATGGCGATGCGAAAGGCGGACTGGCGCAAAGACGATCACGATGTCGACAACGAAGGGTCGGTGCAGGACACGCTGGTCGACTATTCGGGCGAAATCGGTGCCCTTGATCGACTGTTGTGGGAGATCGACCAGGAACCGGATCCACGGACCGCAATTCGTCGGGTCTATGGCGCACTCGAGACGGGCTTGGGCAACCCGGCGCTGGCCCGTAAGCGTTCGGAGACTCCCGGCACCTACCTGCACCGTGTGCTCGGTCGTCTCGCAGAGCTCGACCTGCCGCTGCGCGAGCTCACCGAGCTGTTCGAGCAAGCTCGTTTCAGCGAGCACGAGATCACCCAGGAAATGCGCGATCGCGCCGTCACGATCCTGGTTGCAGTTCGCGGGCATTACGCCCACGCAGGCATGGTTCCGGCATGAACACGATCGCCATCATCCTGGTCGTGCTGTTGGTGGTGGGTATCGGATCGGTGGTAGCTGCTCTGGCGCAGCTCTGGGCCGTCGGTGGCGGCGGCGAGGATCCGGTAGGGCCCCGATTACCGCGCAGTCAGAGCCCGGCTGCGCCGCCTGTGCTACCCGGAACATTCCGATCGCTGATCCACGGCGAGGCGCACGAGTGGAAAGACGCGGTTCAGTGGCAAGCACTCACTCAGCGTCTTGATCAGCTGGAAGTCGCGTTCGGCAGCGCCCCATCCAGGCCAGCTCCCGAGAACTACTCAGCTGCATGGCTCGAACAGCGACTCACCCATATCGAAACGCTGGCCGGGCCACTTCCGGAGCCGTTGCGCCCCACCACCCCGATTGTCAGAAGTCGCATGCCTTGGAAAAGATGAGGACCAGAAGAAATCATGATCGAAGACGAACCACCCGCATACTTTCCTGAACCCACTGCGCCAGAGCAGGGCGTGATTGCTGCGTGGGGCAACGCCATTCTCGACGAGCTCGAGCGGGCGATCGTGGGCAAACGAGACGTGCTGTACCTGCTGGTGACCGGGCTGCTCGCCGACGGACATATCTTGCTCGAGGACGTTCCAGGACTGGCAAAGACGTTGGTGGCTCGCTCGTTTGCACAGGTTGCCGACCTGAGTTTCAGCCGGGTGCAGTTCACCCCTGATCTGGTGCCGGGCGACATCACCGGTTCGAGTGTGCTCGATCTCGAAACGCGCCAACCAATCTTCAAAGCCGGCCCGATCTTCGCCAACCTGGTGCTGGGCGACGAGATCAATCGGGCTCCGCCCAAAACCCAGGCAGCGCTGCTCGAAGCAATGGAGGAACGCCAGGTCACCATCGACGGGGTGACGCATGCGTTACCCACTCCATTCCTCGTCATCGCCACCCAGAATCCGATCGAATCCGGCGGTACCTACCCGCTACCAGAAGCCCAGCTCGATCGGTTTCTCATGAAGTTCGGTCTGGGCTATCCGTCCGAGGATGATGAGACCGAGATCCTGGCTCGGCGCGCCGAGCGTCGCCAAGAACGCATCGAACTGCGCCAGATCCTCGATGGCGCCCGGCTTCGTCAGCTGCAAGAAGCAGTCGAGATGATTCACGTGGACCGGGCGGTCCTGCGTTACATGACGGCACTCGTCCAGGCCACTCGCGTTTCGCAACGCACCCAGGCCGGCGCATCACCCCGCGGTTCGCTCGCCTTGCTCAAGGCATCGCGAGCGTGGGCCGGTCTTGCCGGTCGAGACTTCGTCACTCCCGACGATGTCGTTGCCGTGGCTCGCCCGACCCTGGCCCACCGCATCATCGTGAAACCCGACGACTGGCTGCGCGGCATGTCGGCCGAAGATGTCGTGGCGGCCTGCCTGGAGTCGGTGCCTGCCCCGACCGCAGTTGCCTGATCGCCGAGCAGTCCAATAGCCATGCAGCGACTCGAACTGGCCGTGACTTCGCGGTCGCAGTCTTTCACCTATCTGGCGGTCACGCATGTGACGTTTGTGGTGGTCGGGCTGGTGCTGGCGGTGGTCTTCGGCGTCTATGGGGCGTTGGTGCTGGCCGCCCCATCGATGGTGATCCTGCTCAGCGGATTGATCGGTGACCGGCTCGTTCAACCGGCGATCCAGGTCGACATCGATCGTCCTCGGGCGATCGAAGGCGACGCCATCACCGTGCGGGTGAAGCTGACCGGCACGGCCCATGTCCCCCTGCTCGATGTCGAAATGGAACCGGACTCGTCGCTCGATCACCAAGGTCCTCTACGGGTGCTCACATCGCTGACTGCAGGGGGCGAGAGCGAAACGGAATTCACCGTGCTGGTCCACGAATGGGGCGTGGTGTCACTGGGACACATCACCGTTCGTTCTCGAGATCGGTTCGGGCTGGTCGTACAGCGCAACCGCTATCTCATCATCAGCACCATTCGGGTGCACATCCACGAAGAGTCCGCGCGAAGCCTGACCAACCCCGATCGATTTCGACGTCTGGTCGGCAGCCATACTTCGACAGAGCGCAGTGACGGGTGCGAGATCGCCGACGTACGTCCCTATCAGCCGGGTGACCGTCTGCAGTCGTTGAACTGGCGCATCTCAGCTCGCAACAACGAGCCATGGGTGACGCTGCGCCACCCGGACCGCTCGACGAACATCGTGCTGGTCGTCGATGCCTATCAGCGATTCGGTCAAGACCAGGCCGACGGGCTGCGCCGCAGCATTCGCGCCGCACTGGGTATTGCTCGCCTGCACCTTTCGGCCCAGGATCCGGTGGGCCTGATGCTGATCGGCCAGGGAGTGAAATGGTTTCCGCCCGAGCTCGGGCGTATGCATCTACACCGGTTGAACGATGCCATGCTCGAACTGTCGACCAACCGTTGGGCCGATACCAGTGAGAGCCAGGCGCTGGTCCATCGGCTGATCCCGCCTGATGCAATCGTGATCGCCATCTCGGCACTTGTCGATGATCGGTTCTCGAATACGCTCACGTCGCTGCGCGCCCGAGGCCAATCCGTGCACGTGATCGAGCCGGTGACCTACTGGCCAGCCCAAACGGTAGCTCGCCGCAAAGGCGGCGAATTCACGCCCGCAGCTGCCTGGCGGGTGTACTCGTTGCAACAACAAGTGACGCGGGCTCGGCTGGCCGAGACCGGCATGTCGGTGATTCCATGGGATGAAGCGCAGCCCATCGAGTCGGTGCTGTTGGCGCTTCGTATGCGCCAACGATCCCGGAATGCAGGAGCGGTTCGATGAGTCAGTCGACCATCGCCGCAGTGGTGGCAACGAGTTTGGCCCTGCTGGCAGCGTTCGTGATCTACACCGTGTCGGCGCCATCGGGATGGTTGGCTGGTATCGGAGCCGTGCTCGTGGCTTTCGGCGTTTTCGGCGGTACCCGGGGTCCGACCGGTGTCGGGGTGGGGGCGATTGCGATTGCCTCGTTGACCGCAACCAGCGGCGAGGACCTGTGGTTCACGCTCGCGGTGAGCGCCATGATGGCGGTTGTCGCCATCGTCGTACTGCTGGTGGCCGATATGTCCTTTGCCTTGCGTCGCGACACCGTGGTGCTCCCGGCGACCCTGCAGGGATTGGTTGCCGTGCATGCCGTGGCCACGGTCCTGGGTGTCGGCTTGGCCGTTCTACTGATCGCTGGCGTGGCGGCTGTGTCATGGCCCGGCTGGCTGCTGCTGTTGCCCGGTATTGCCCTGGGAGCAGCTGCGGTGGTGATGGCACGCCAAGCCAGCAGCTACAACCGCAAGTTGCGCACGGTAGCGGTTCCGCCAGGGGTGCGATATGTGCCGCCTCCACCACCGCCGGGAATCCGCAGCACCATGCCGCCCCCGCCAGCTCCGGGGGCTCGACCCACCGGCCAGGTGCCGCCGCCCCCTCGGTGACCGAGGTTGATTCTGCGACGAAGCGCCGCGTAGCGGACGCACGTAGTAGGACGGAGACCAACCGCCCTGCAACATGGCCAGGAACCCTCGCCAGCCTTCGCCGGCCGAGCGAACGAAGTTGGTCTCGAGCATCTATTACGTCTTCTGGACGCCTCGCATGAAAAGTTGGGCTCGCCATTCGGGGTGAGATTCACCGTCGATGTCGAACACGAAGCTGTAGCCGACCCCCGCCTTCAGGCGAAGGGCCGTGAGGTTGATCGCCAGCGCCACGCCGAGCGGTGTTCCGGCGCGCAGCCCGGCGGGGCGACCTGCTTCGAACCGTCCGTTCACGCTGACCGGTTTTTCACCAATCATGACGGGCTGGCCGTCTTCGTCGATCAGGTCGAGTTTCCATATGTGGCTGATATTTGCGCGGTCCCAAGGCACGGTGACATGGATGGCGAGCGCCAACGGTTGAGGCTTGGGGCCGATCACCGACAGGCCACCGCCCAGCACGAACAGCTTGCCGTTACTCGCCTGGGCGGCATCGCAGAGCAGCATGTTCACACGGAGCCCGGAGGGCACGACAAAATCTTCCACACCAGCACCATACGGGCCAGCACGAGGCACACGGCCAATCACACGCCACACTGGCGAGCTGTGACTGCGCCAGAAATCGACGAACAGCCCGACGAAACCCCCGTTCCCGGCGAAGGCACCCTGGCGGTGATCCTGGCAGCAGGTGCCGGCAGTCGTTTCAATGCGCCCGAACACAAGCTGGAATCCAAGCTCAAGAAGAAGCCGTTGGTCTGGTGGGCCGCGACCCATGCATTGGCGGCGGGATTCAGCGAGGTGCTCGTCATCGAGGGTTCGATTCCGGTGAGTGCACTTGTTCCCAGCGAGGTTTCGATCGTGCACAACCATGATTGGGCTGATGGGCAGTCGCGTTCGCTCCAGGTCGCAGTGGCGTATGCCGACCTGGCTGGTTACGACACGTTGGTGATCGGCTTGGCCGACCAACCGTTCGTTCAGCCCGAAGCATGGCGCCTCGTTGCTGCCAGCACCAGCCCGATTGCCGTTGCCAGGTTCGACAAACAGGCGACGCCGCCGGTGCGGTTGCACTCCGACGTGTGGGGCCTGTTGCCGCTCGACGGCGACGAGGGTGCTCGACAGCTTCTTCGAAGTCGCCCTGAATTGGTGACTGAGGTACCCTGCCCTGGAAGCGCGGTAGATGTCGACACGGTTGTCGAATTCGATCAGGTACGCCGCAACCAATTCACGAGGGAGCTTGGCTCATGGACCTAGAAAACAGCTTTGAAGTCGCCGCAGATCGCGCCACAGCATGGCGCGTGCTGAACGATGTCGAGCGCATCGCCCCGTGTCTGCCCGGCGCACAGCTCGAAGAGATCGATGGCGACGAATACAAGGGCAACGTCAAGGTCAAGGTCGGCCCGGTAACTGCTCAGTACAAGGGCAAAGCCACGTTCATCGAACAGAACGAAGCCGAAGGCAAGGTTGTCATCAAAGGTGCCGGGCGAGACAGCCGCGGCGCAGGCAACGCCAATGCGCTGATCACGGCCACGCTGCACGAGATCGATGCCAACAACACCCGAGTCGATGTGTTCACCGATCTGGCGATCACCGGCAAGGCCGCACAGTTCGGACGCGGCGTCATGGCCGATGTCAGCGCCAAGCTCATGGGCCAGTTCGCCGAGAATCTGCAGGAAGTATTGGCCGAAGAACAAGCCGGTGAACCTGCAGCAGATGCCGCGGCAGCCGCACCCGCCAACGGTGCAGCTGCGTCGAGTGCAGCAGCAGACACGGCATCATCGGCAGACACGGCAGCATCGGCCGATTCCGGTCCGCGCAAGATCAATATGCCCGAAGCCGAAGCTGTTGATCTGCTCGACGCCGCAGGTGGTTCGGTCTTCAAGCGGGCCTTGCCGGTCGCTGGTGTACTTGCGGTGTTGGTGATCCTGCGTCGCCTGTTCCGCAAGGGATAGCCGAACCGCAACCGAGAGATCCAAGATGGCGATTCCACGTCCGCCAGGATGGGAACCGGTCGACGAGGCAGACATTGCTGTCGTTGCCGAGTTGCTCGGCCGTCAGCCGCAGGGCCACTTCCAAATCGTGCTTCGTCACGACGATGGCACGCCGCGAGTGATTCGCAACGCCCCGATCCTGGGATCGGGGCGACCGATGCCCACGTTGTACTGGTTGGTTTCACCACATGATCGGCTGGTGGTGAGCCGGCTCGAATCGTCGGGCGCAGTCGATGTTGCCGAAGCCGATGTCGGACTCGATGCGCTGGCAGCGACCCACGATGCCTACCGAGCCGAACGCGACGCACTCATTCCTTACGATTACACGGGCCATCGCCCGAGTGCGGGGGTGGGCGGCACCCGGGTCGGCGTCAAATGCTTGCATGCGCACTACGCCTATTTCCTGGCCGGCGGCGATGACCCTGCCGGGCGGTGGGTGGCCGACAGACTGGCCGAGCAGACCGAAGCATCCGAGCACGCCGACCAGGAGAATGCCGATGTCTGACGGGCCCTACGCCGCAATCGACTGCGGATCACATTCGACCCGCTTGCTCATCATGCACGGAGACACCACGCGGCTGCGGTTGGTCGAACTGACCAAACTCGGCCAAGGCCTCGACGCTACTGGAGCACTGCAGCCAGAGGCACTCGAACGTGTCTACGCTGCATTGCGCCGGTATCGGGCGTTGCTCGACGAGCATCAGGTGGACCCCGATCGCGTTCGCGTGGCTGCGACCGCTGCGGCTCGAGATGCATCGAACGGCGCCGAGTTCATCGCTGCTGCCTCCACCATTGTTGGCTCGCCAGCCGAAGTGTTGTCGGGCGCAGTCGAAGGCGAGCTGACCTTTCTGGGCGCAACCCGTGAACTCGACCCGGCCGATGGGCCGTTCCTCGTGATCGATATCGGTGGCGCCTCGACCGAGTTCTCGTGTGGCGACGCTGGCTTCGACGCCGCCATCTCACTGGACATCGGCTCGGTGCGACTCACCGACATGTACATCGAGCATGATCCGCCGCTGCCCGAAGAACTTTCGAATTGTGTGACCTATGCCGGGGCCTGGCTCGATGATGTGGATCGCGAGCTGCCCCAGGCCCATCATGCCAAGACGGTGATCGGCGTGGCCGGAACCATCTCCACCGCGGCTGCGGTCGAGATCGGAATCGCTGAATACGACCGAGACCAGATCCACCATTTCGTGCTGACGCGCGAAGCAGCCGAAGATGTCTTCCGCACGTTGGCCACCGAAGACCACGAAGACCGCGCGTTCAATCCGGGCCTGCCCGCGGGCCGTGTGGAAACGATCGTTGGCGGAATGGCCATCCTGGTTCGCATCATGCGACACTTTGACCTCGAGAGCCTGCTGGTCAGCGAGTCCGACATCCTGGACGGTCTCGCTCGCAGCGTGCAGCTACGGTCGACGAAACAGGGGGTCGAGCAATGATGCGGCGCAAATCACCCTCGCCGCAGCCGGCACCATGGCTGACCGGCAAGCGCATCACCATGCGCCCCTTGCGTGAGGAGGACTTCGAGCAGTGGCGCGAGGTGCGCCTGACCAACGAGGAGTGGCTGCTCAAGTGGGAACCGTTGCGGCCCAACAACGCGCCCGACGCAGTTCGCGAGCGGTCGGCGTTCATCGTGCGCTGCGACGCCCGGCGGCGTGACCGCCAGGCCGGAGTCGGCTTCAGCTTCGGCGTCTTCGTGGACAACCAGTTCGCGGGGGAGATGAACCTGAGTTCGATCCATCGTGGGGCGCACCAGAACGCCTATGTCGGCTACTGGATCGATCACCGCCACGCCGGCCACGGTTACACCCCCGAAGCATTGGTGGCGCTCATGCAGTTCGGTTTCGACGAGTTGAACCTGCACCGTCTCCAGATCTCGATCATTCCTCGTAACACCGCCAGCCGACGGGTCGTCGAGAAACTCGATGTGCGCGCCGAAGGCATCGCCGAGCGCTACCTGCAGATCAACGGGTTGTGGGAAGACCACATACGTTTCGCCATGACCAGCGAAGAGTGGGAAGTGCGCAAAGCCGACCTCGTGCCCACCTGGCTCGGCTGACTGGCTTGTCTCGAAGCGTCCGGCTCCGCGATGCGGAGCACGTGGGCGACGAGTTCGCGGTGTTGTCCACCCTGATGGGCAAGTGGACGCGGCGGACTGGCCGATGTCGCTAGGCGACCTCGGTGCCGTCGGGTCGTTGGGCGTTGGTGCAGCACAGGTCGGCCATGGACACGTTGTCGCCGACGCGGGCCTTTGCTTCGGCCCAGTCCTGTTCGAACAGTGCTCTGCAGTAGGCGCGGTGGGTGCTGTTGACGAAGGCGCCGTCGACCGAGGGGAAGTTGGCTATCAGGTCCCAGGAGAGGTCATGGGGATTCTGATTGATGTTGGCGGTGCGGTTCTCGACGGCCCGGTCACCGGGTGGTTCGGGGCCGTCTTCGTCGATCAGCCGTTCCCATTCGAGGATGCGCTGCTGGAGCGCTTGTAGCTGAGGCGCGTGGCGTCTTTGATGAAGCCTTTCAAACGCCGTGCTGAGGAGATTTCATCATCTCACAGGGGTGTGACAATCTCAGATCCTTGCAATTGCACCGCTGGGGGCTTGTGTGACTGCACAGCATCGTCTCGGCTAGCTCAGGATCTCCAGTTCGTCTTCATCGGTGGCGGCGAGCCAGGCCTTGCCGGTTTCGCAGCCGGACTGGATGGGGCACCAGCGACACGCGATGCTGGGGCGAAAGACCGGTGTGGCTTCGCCCACGAGCAGGCTCTGGTGGCGTTCGATGCCGTCGATCACCCGGTCGGCGGCACTCCACAGCAGATCCTGCGACATGGTTTCGACGCTTAGGCGGGATTCGTCGAGGTAGTAGCTGGCGAGGGCTCGTGGCGGCGTGCCGAAGCGCACGGTTTCGACCAGTGCGTAGTACCGCAGGTCATCGACGTGGGTCCGGCTGCGTCGACCGGTCTTCAGGTCGATGAACACGCGCCCGCTGCGATCACCAGACGGTCCGCCCAGGCTCAAATCGACCTTGCCCGACAACACGATCTTGCCGTTGTGCATCTCGTAGCGGCCACGCACTTCGACTGCTGGCCGCCATTGTGGCTTGGCCCGCAGCGGAGGGAAGCCGTCCAGGAACGCCTGCGTCGAGTTGGCCGCTTCGCTGCGCAGTTGCGCGTGTTCGGCCTCGGGCAGGTGCAGTAGGTAATCGGCGATGGGGGAGCCGTCGTTGGTCAGCGTGGCGATCGCCTGGTCGACCAGTTCGTTAGCGACCGGCACCGTTCGCCAATGCACCGACAGTTCGATCGCCTTGTGGGCCACCGTGCCACGGGCCACGGGAACGCTCCAGGCGAACTCACGCTGATGCTCGTGCAGATGGCGGGCTTCGCAGCCCAGAACCTGGCTGAGCAGAAACTTGCTGACGAACAGGTTGTCGCCCTCATCGAGGTTGTCGGCCAACGTTTGTAGACCAGTGGTGAGCCGCTCTCGCAGCCCGGCGGCCAGCCCGTCGGGAAATACCGGGCGATGCTGACTGGTTGCACCCAGCTCCTTGACCACCCGATCCTGCGCCTCGTTCAAACCGAGAACTGCGTTTGGTGCTGTGTCACTCACGTATCGGACTCTAGGACGGAGTAGTCTTTGAGCGGCGTAACCGGTCCGATGGTCGGTCGACGCAACGATCCGTACACACGTGACAAGGAGCCACATGAGCACGCCTCGCAAGCTGGGTGTCTTTCTCACCCTGCTCGGCTTTATCGCGGTGTGTGTCCTGGCACTCACGATCCCCAACAACCGGAACGGGTTCTCCGGTCTGCCCGGGATAGAGACCGAACTCGCAAGAGAAGCAGCAGCAATCTTGGGTCCTCATGCCGATGGTGCCCAGGTCGACCCCGATGGACGCGATCTGCGTGTCGAGCTGCCCGCTGTCGTGGGGTCCACTTTCGATCGCGAAGCGTTGATGCGACAGATCGAGTCGATCGACGGCGTACGTTCGGTCGAATTCATTGGTCAGCCGACCATTGCGGTGTCGGCCGACGACGCTCCAGTACCCGAGCCGACTGCCGAGCCCGCCCCGGTTCCCACCGAAGAACCCGCGCCAGAACCAACTGCAGAACCGGTCCCGGACCCAACGTCAGAGCCGGCGGCACCCTCGCTGACCGAGGTGGTTGCTGGACTCGACACGGCTGATGTGAACTTCGAGCCGGGAACGGCCCGATTCACTGCCGAGGACACCGTGATACTCGACGGTATCGCCGACGAACTGCAAGGCCAGACGGGCGGGCCAATACAGGTGCAGGCCCATACCGACAATGAGGGTGACCCCGACGTAAACCTGCTTCTCAGCCAGGACCGCGCCGCGGCGGTCGTCACCTATTTGATTGATCGGGGTGTCGACGCTTCGCTGTTGACGTCTCGTGGCTTCGGTGCTCAGGAACCGATCGCCGACAACTCGACCGAACAAGGACGGGCAGCCAATCAGCGTGTTGTCCTCGTCGTTGAAGGGAACTGATCATGCTTTACACCGCACTCGAGATCCTTGGCTGGATCATCATTGCGTTCGTGCTCGGCCTGCTGCTGATGTGGTTGCTCACTCGGGGCAAGAGCAAGGTCAGCGCCAGCGAGTGGGAGACCGCGCAGCGCCAGATCAAGCAAGCCAAGGTCGACAGCAGGTCGTTTGCGACCCAGCAACAGCAATTGACCACCGATCTCGATGCCCGCACCCGTCAGGTCGGCGAGCTCGAGGCATCGCTTCGTACCATGGAAGAACAGGCACAAGCCCAGGCACTCGCTCTCGAAGCTGCCCAAACGGCGCGGGTCGAAACCGCCGCTCAGTTCGACGTCGACGCCCCCGTTGACCAAATAGCGATTGTGCACGGTGTGGCCGATTTCGACGCTCACGAAACGGTGCGCATCGAGACCGGCGAAGTGCCGCAGATCGAGCTTCCCGACCTGGTCGATGCCCCCGCGGTCGATGCCCCCACTGTCGAAGCAGTGGTGCTCGACTCGGATGCACCGGACACGCCAGGTGTTCCACTCACGGCGATCGACTTCGATCGTGACACGACGTCGGCCGAGGTCGAGGACCTGCTGGCCCGGTTGGCCGCTACTCAGCAAGAAGCCGATCGGGTCTCGGACCTCGAGGCACGGATAGAGGAACTCTCGCTGGCCAATGCCGATGCAGAAGCTGCAATGTCGTCGTCATCGTCGGCTCGCATTGCCGAACTCGAGTCCGAGGTCGGCCAGCTACGGGGCCGGCTCAGTCAAGCGAGCGCGGTCGAGGGCCGACTGGCCGACCTCGAGGTCGAAGCCGGCCGGGTCGCTGGTCTCGAAGCTCAGCTCGAAGCGCTACGGGCCGAGCGAGATGCACAGCTCGAAGCCGAGTCACCTGTCGCGGCGTCTGGTGAGTCACTACGAGAGCTCGAACGAGAGCTCGAAGCAGCGCAAGCCGAATCGACCGCCGAGTTGTCGGCGCTGCAGCGGCGCGTCGCTGATCTTCAGGCCGATGCCGAGCGGGTGCACGAGATAGAGGCAGAACTCGCAGCAGCCAAGGAGCGTGCTAACGAACGAGAAGAGCAGCTCGAGATCGCGGGCCGTAGAGCAAGCGAACAGGAGCAACTGCTCGAAGCGGCCCGTCGTTTGGCCGACGAATACAACCACGACCTCGAGGTCGCTCGCGGTGAAGCGGCAGGATTCCGGGCCCAGCTCGATGCCACCAACGATCGGGCAGCACAGCTCGAATCCGACCTCGAAACCGCACGCGCTGTTGGTGACCGTCCGAGCCCTGAAGAGCAGGCCCGAGTCGACGAGGTGCAAGCCGAGCTCGAGCGGGCGCAGGCCGAAGCGGCAAAGCTGGACCAGACCGTTGCTGACATCGATGCGGGTACCAACCCGGTCGAGCTGCTGCGTCGCATCAACGAACTCGAACTCCAACTGACCCAGGCCCAACAGGCAACCGAGCAATCAGCCGAGTTCCAGTCCGAGCTTCTGACACTGCGCGCCGACTCGAATCGGCTGGCCGACCTCGAGGCTGAAGCAGCCGAATTGCGTCAGCTCGCGGCAAAGATCCCCGACCTCGAACAGCGCTTGGTCGAGGCCCACGCGTCGGTCGAGCGTGCCGATGAGCTCGAGACACGGCTGCTCAAAGTCAACGCCGAAGCCGAGCGCATGGCCGCTGAACTCGAGCGTTCGCAGCGTGCGGCCGCCGAAGCTCAGAAACACACCACCGCACTCGAATCCCAGATTGGTTCGCTGGAGGGCGAGCTGAGCCGGGCAGCTGCTCGGTTCGAACAGGCTTCGAACGTGTCAGCAGACGCTGCTGCGCAGTTGTCGGAGATGGAACGTCGCGCTGTTCACGCCGAAGCCGAGGCCAAGATCGCTCAGACGCGTGCGTCTGATCTGCAAGAGCAGATCGGCCGGACACAGAGTCGAGCCGCCGACCTCGAAGGGCAGATCGCCCAGGCGCAAAGCCGGTCTACCGAGCTGGCAGCGCAGGTCGCCGAGGCCCAGAGTCGGGCGTCGACGTTCGAGGGCCAGGTCGCCCAAGCCCGTCAAGCTGCCGAGGCAGCGCAGGCCGCGGCGGCGACCGAGGAGGTCCAAGCGCTCGAAGAACAACTGGGCTTGTTGCGGGCCGAGTACAAGGCCGCGATCGAGCGAGCGCAATCGGCCGAACAGGCGTTGGCTTCGAGCCGTGCCGAACTCGAGGCGGCTCAGGCGCTGGCTGCTGACCGGGCCGAAGAGGCTGCCGATGCCGAGTCGTTGCGAGCCGAGCTTCAAGCCGCACGAACGGATCTCGATCGTATGGCGGCCCTGCGAGCTCAGGTCACGGGATTGCGCGCCGACGCCGAGAGCGCAGCTGCGTTACAGCGCGAGAACGAAGCGCTGCGGGCGCAACAGGGTGATCTCGACGCACTGCGTGTCGAGCTCGACGAGGCGCGTGACACGCTGGTCTCGACCCGTCTGCGGGCCGACGAGGCCGAGAGCGCGTTGGTCACTTCTCGATTGAACGTGCAGCGCGCAGAACAAGCACGGGTAGCGGCCGAAGAAGATGCAGAATACGCCCGCACGGTGGCGGGCGAGAGCCTGCAGATCGCTGCGGATCTGACCGCAGCAAACGAGAAGCTGGCTGCGACCCAGGTCGAGCTGGCCGAAGCGGTCGAGGCCCGCCGGGCTGCCATTGATGCCCGAGCGGCGGCCTTGGCCCAGGCCGAGCAGGTCGAGAAAGATGCGTTGGCTCGCATTCGTGCTGTCGAGAACACTGCAGCCGAGACCGAGAAGGCCGCAGCCAAGAGCGCAGCCGACGCCACCCGGGCGGCCGAAGACGCAGCTCGCGCTCGAGCAGCTCAGGCGGCAGCCGAGAAGCAAGCCACGGCCGCTCAGCAGGCAGCCTCAGCCCAGGCCAAGGCCAGCGACGACGCTCAGGCCGAAGCGCAGAAGGCAGCAGCTGACTTGGTTGCGGCATCCAAGCAGGCCGAAGCCGAAGCTCAGAAGGTGGCTGCGGTCCAGGTCAAGGCCAGCGAACGGGCCCAGGCGAAGGCAGCCAAAGAGGCTGCCGCCGCGGTGGCAGCGGCGCAGAAGCAGGTGAAGGATGCCGAAAAGCTGGCAGCCAAGCAAGCCCAGAATGCCGAGCGGGCCGCAGCACGAGCCGACAAGCTGGCCGAGGCCGAGAAGGCGGCCAAGCGGGCCGAGCGAGACGCAACCGCACGAGCGCGTGCAGCCGAGCGTGCTGCCGCCGCAGCCGAAAAGCGCGCCGCCCGATCAGCTACCCCCGCGAAAAAGCCAGCGGCTCCAGCCAAGAAGGCTGTGGCCAAGAAACCTGCCGCCAAGAAGGCTGTGGCCAAGAAACCTGCGGCGCGTCGGCCGCAACGACGTGACGATCTGAAGCTGATCAGCGGGGTCGGACCGAAGCTCGAGCGCATGTTGCATGCGCAGGACATCTACACGTTCGAGCAGATCGCGGGGTTCACCAAGGCTGATATTGCTCGGGTCGATGCTCGTCTCGAGACATTCAAGGGTCGTATCGAACGCGACGACTGGAAGGCTCAGGCCCGCACGCTGGCGCGTCAACGCGACAAGAGAAACAGCTAGCTTTGGTTTCGAAATCGGCACTGTCACACCCTGGCGCGATAGTGGTCATGTGGTGGAGTCACAGTCAGTCCAATTCGGAGAAGCAGCTCGTTCGTTGGCCGGTCGCGCCAGATCACTCGGGCTGACTACTCCTGTATTCAAATCGCCGCCCCGCATCGTCGGGGTCAGTCGAACGATCCGGCATCGGCCCGACGGTCAGGCGGTGATTGCCGTGTCGTTCCGTGGTCGCCCGTGGAACGCGGTGCTGGCCGACATGATCGATGGCATCGTGCATATCAACGACCTCAGTGGAGCGGCTGTTTCTCGGGCACGCGATGACTTGTGGGAGACCTTCAGCGCTCCGGCCGAAGCCGCAGCATAAACACGGCAGCGGCCTAGTATCTAGCTGCTCGCCCGGGTGGCGGAATCGGCAGACGCAGGGGGCTTAAACCCCCCGGAGGGGAAACCCTCGTACGGGTTCAAGTCCCGTCCCGGGCACTTACAGCGCACCCGATGGCTGCACGAGCGGTCGTATGCCGGCTTCGGCCTATGGGGCGTGAAGTCGGTCCTCGGCCATGGCATAACGAGTCAACTGGGACACAACGCCGGCGTCGGGTAATGCAGATGGTTACAGCAAGCGGGCAAGGAGCCTGCAGTTCGTTGCGCAACATCAACACGAGCCAGCGCTGGTGCAGTGTGTCGACAGTCACGTTGCTATTTGGCCGAGAGACCGACGATTTATTGGCCATTGCGGTCTGTGGTAGCTTGCACTCACTTGGTCGCTGGGGGGTGACCATCGAGACCGCTGCGGCCAAGGGCCATGGCGGACCTAGGGGGATCCATGGTCAACAGCAAGGTTCTGAGACTGCTGGTGCTGGTCTTTGCGATGGCGCTGGTCGCGTCAGCGTGCGGCAGCAGCGGCAGCGACGGCGACGGCGACGGCGACGAGGGAGCGTCCGAGGATGTCTCGACGAGCGAGGACTCGGCCGAGGAGCCAGCGGCAGCAGCCGGTGGCGAAACAGCGAGCAGCGAAGGCGAATGCGCCGAGGACGACACCATCCTGGTCGGATTCCAGAATCCCGAAGGCGACCCGAACGGGTCCTTCCCCGAGTACAGCCTGGCTGCTCAGGCGGCCACCGATTACATCAACACCGAGCTCAACGGCCTGGGTGGCCGATGCATCGAGCTCGAGGTGTGCGCCATGGCAATCACGCCCGACGACTCGCAACGTTGCGCCAATGAACTGGCCGCCGCAGGATCCGAGGTCGTGGTATCGGCGCTGAACTTCTTTGGAAATCACTTCCCGATCTACCAGGGTTCGAACATCCCGGTGATCGTGGGCACGCCGATCACCATTGGTGACTTCGCCACCGAAGGCGTGTTCGCCATCGGTGCCGGCGGTGGCTGCTTCGGCGTGCACACCGGCATGGTCCAGTTCGCGACGCAGAATGTCCCGGAACTCACCGGCAACGAAGTGAATCGTGTCGCCGTTCCATGGGCCGACACGCCTCCTGGCGTCGTCTGCTACTACGACCTCGAAGCAAAGCCGCTCAATGTCATCAACGGAACGGTCGACCCATCGAGTTCCTCGCTGGCTGGTTCGAACCCGAATCTCGAACACATTGGTGTGCCGATCCTGCCAGCTTCGGCCGACGTAACCCCGCAGGCTACCGAGGTGCTCGACTTCGAGCCGGACGTGATCATCTACTCGGCGCAGGGCTCGGACTGCTGGAACTTTGTCGACGCCTTGGGTCGGCTGGGCTGGACCCCAGACGACACTCCGCTGGTGCTGTCCGGTGCCTGCACCGATTTCACTGCCATGGAAGCGGCAGGCGATCTTGCGGTCGGCGTGTACCTGACCACAACCGAGAATGGGATACTCAATCCACTTGAGGGCCTCACCGGTCAACACCTCGAGAACGCAACGACGTATCAGACCAAGGCAACTGAATACGGTCTCAGCGACGACGACTTGAACAAGGGTTTCGCTGGCCAAGGTTTCGCGGTGATGATGAGCCTGAACGAGATTTCCGACGTCATCGTTGCCGGTGGTGGCGCGGTCGACGGCCAATCACTCAATGATGCGTACGCCGCTACAGACGGCAGCCGACCGAGCTTTGGTGGATCGCCGCTCGATTGTGCCGGCGCACCAGCGCCCTATGTGTCGGTCTGTAGTTCGCCTATCGCCATGAACCAATGGGACGGCACGAAGCTCGTTCCGCTGAACGACGTCGGTCTCGTCACAGGAATCGACCTGGTGGCCGGCAGCGATTTCTGCTTCGACGGCAGCCAAGGTGCCGCCTGCGGTTCCTGATCGGAACCACAGCTAACGCCCAATTAGTGGGCACTCATCACGATCCTGCCTTGGTGCGGGGCCCTTGGGCCCCGCACCCGTAGAGCGACTTGGCGAGCGGCGACTGGCGGGTCGCAATCCAGAATCACTAAGAGACGATCAAGTTGCCGGGGGCTTCGTGAGCGAAATCATCTTCTTCCTATTGCTGGGCCTGGGCATCGGCTCGCTCTACGCAATGTTGGCTGCGGGCCTGATCATCGTCTACAAGGGATCAGGCGTAATCAACTTCGCCCATGGCGCAATGGCCATGTACGGCATGTTCACGTTCGACGCGGCATGGAACCGGGGCGAATTGTTCTTGCCATGGCGCGATCCGATCCCCACTCACACGCTGAACCTGCCCACGCGGATCACACTGGCCAGCGACGGTTCGTGGCCACTGGTCCCATCGATCCTGTTGGCGTTGGCCATGGCCGCATTCCTTGGATTGGTCGCCCACTTTCTGATCTTCCGCCCGCTTCGCAACGCCGCACCACTGGGCAAGGTTGTCGCCTCTGTCGGGCTCATGTTGTACCTGCAAGGTGTTGCCTTGTTGAACTTTGGTACCTCGTTCCCGCAGCCCAAGGCCATCATCGGCGACGGCTCGATCGATAATTTCCTGGGCCTGGGTCGCCCGTTCCCCCAGATCACCATCTACGCCGTAGGTGCCGCAGTGATCCTGGGCATAGGGCTGTGGCTCGTATACCAGTACACCCGCTTCGGTCTCGCCACCCGTGCGGCGGCTGGGAATGAAAAAGGTGCCATTCTGCTGGGCTACTCGCCCCAGAAATTGGCCGCGATCAACTGGGTGACAGCGTCGGTCTTGGCCACGCTCACCGCCATGATCGTTGGCCCACTGCAAGGCACTATCACTCCTGGTGGCCTCACCGTCTTGATCGTGCCGGCGTTGGCCGCCGCTCTGGTCGGGCGCTTGCACAGCATCCCGATTGCCATTGCCGCCGGTCTCGGTCTAGGAGCAATCAACACCCTGCTGCGCGTCAAGCAAGGTGCCTGGTTCGGCGCTGATGCACCCGGCGGCGCAGTCTTGAAGTACATCGAGAACGGGATCGTGGACTCCGTTCCACTCCTCGTCATTGTCCTCATGCTCTTCTTCCGGGGCCGATCGTTGCCCATTCGCGGTCAGGTCGAGGAACGGCGACTACCCCTTGCTCCAATACCGCATCGGGTGTGGCAGCACGCCCTGGTGTGGGTCACATTTATCACGTTATTGGCCTTTCTTTTCGAAAACGTTGGCATTCGCACCATCTTCGCGGGAGCGATCCAGCAGACGCTGGTGTTCTCGCTGATCATGCTCTCGATGGTGGTGCTCACCGGCTACGTCGGGCAGATCTCATTGGCGCAGATGTCGCTGGTCGGCGTCGCCGCCTTCTTCATGTCACGCATGATGGCCAACGGCGAAGAGACTATCCCCGGGTTCGGTGCAGTCTCGGGACCCGACCTGCCGTGGTGGATCGCGGCACTACTCGGGATGATCGTGGCGGTGATCGTGGGCCTCGCCTTAGCGGTGCCGGCTCTTCGAATCCGTGGTGTGCAGCTAGCCGTGGTCACCATCGCCGCCGCAATCACGATCGAAACGCTCTATCTCGAGAACAGCCAGCTCACTGGACTTCGTGCTGGTGTCCCCGCTGGCACCAAGGAACCAAACATCTTTGGCTTCGACCTCGGCGCCCGTAGTGAGCGAATACAGAACGAGAGTCCGTGGTTCGCCCTCTTCGCGGCGGTCGTGCTTGCCACCGTCGCCATCGGTATTGCCAACCTCCGGCGTTCGGGCCTGGGCCGGCGATTCCTGGCGGTGCGAGCGAACGAACGAGCCGCCGCTGCGGCGGGCATCAACGTTGCCCGCACCAAGCTGCTGGCCTTCGGGATCAGTGCGCTCATCGCGGGTGCTGGCGGCGTCATGCTGGCCTTCAAGCAGGTCGATGTCTCGTCGGAGAACTTCTTGTATTTCGCCAGCCTGTCCGTGCTGGCCTTCGCCTATCTGGCGGGTATCACCAGCATAAATGGCGGCGTTTTCGCAGGGTTGTTGGTGGCTGGGTCGCTGTCGGCGGTCACGGGTGACTACTTCTTGAAGAACACCAACATCAGCGACTACATCGTGGTGCTGGGTGGATTGGGAATCATCGTCACGGCCATCATCCACCCTGAAGGTATTGCCCCGTTCTTCCAAGGGGGGATGCGAATGGCGGGGAACTGGCTGACCAGCGCGGTGCCAGGACTACGGTCGTGGCGTGCCGCGTTCGAAGGCGATATGGGACGTGCTCGCGCCGTCGAAGCCAAGACGCTATTCGGTGCCGGGGTCATCGGGTTCGCGTTCTGGATCTACTGGTTCACCCGCGACCTGAGACCCAAACCCGACAATCCCGAACCATCAAGCCTGGGCGCATTCCTGCCCGACTCGGGCTTCCTACGGTTCTGGATTTCGATTGCCCTGGTCGTGCTGATCATGGTGGCGATCGCGGCGACGCGGTTTGGTGGTGTCCGACCAACGTTCGGCCAGGTCGGCCAGACCTGGGTCGCGTGGGGCAAGAAGTTTGGCCCAATGGCACTGATCGGCTACATCGCTGGTTGGGCGTGGCCGATCTTTGGGACCGACAAGAGCCCTCTGTGGATGCCGCTGCTTGGTGCAGGTATCGCCCTGTTCCTGCGGTCGCTCTCTATGCGGATCAACGAAGCCCGTGCTGGCGAAGGCCGGCATGACCAAGCAGCACCGAGTACATCAGCAGAAGTCGAACCAGCACTGGCAGAGGTGGGCTGATGAACCTGCTCGAAACGACCGATCTGACTGTCACCTACGGCGGTCTCAATGCGAACGACAAGGTGAATCTGCGCTGCGAGGCAGGCATGGTGACTGGACTGATTGGCCCCAACGGTGCTGGCAAAACAACCTTTATCGATGCGGTAACCGGCTTCACGGCCCCGTCGAGCGGCGATGTGCAGTTTGTAGGGCACGACTTGAGCGCCATGACGCCGGACCAGCGGGCTCATCTGGGTCTGAGCCGCACATTTCAGTCGCTTGAGCTATTCGAGGATCTCTCGGTGCGAGACAACCTGATGGTCGCGGCCGAGCGTCCAAAGTGGTGGTCGTTCGTTCAAGACATCTTCTTGCCCGAACGGGGATCAATCCCGTACCACGAGCAGGTCGACTGGGCGTTGTCGACAATGAACCTTCATGACCTTGCCGACGAACTTCCAAGTGATCTCAGTCACGGACAACGCAAACTGGTAGGCGTGGCACGGGCCCTTGCCGCCAAACCTCAGCTGGTGCTGCTCGATGAACCGGCCGCCGGCCTCGATACTGCCGAAAGCCAACTGCTCGGTGGTCACCTGCGGGAGCTACTCAAGGAAGACATCAGCGTGTTCCTGATCGATCACGACATGGGCCTAGTGCTCAATGTGTGCGACTACATCTACGTGCTTGACTTCGGCAAGATCATTGCCGAAGGGACCCCGACCGAAGTCCGAGCCAACCCGGCGGTGATTGGGGCCTACCTGGGTGAGACTGCAGGCGAAGCCCAGGCCCGCGAGGGCGCGGCCGTTGCAGGAATCGATGTGAGCGACTCATGAGCGAACGACTTATCGACATCAAGAACTTGAACGCCGGTTATGGCGGCATCGCCGTCTTGCGTGACTTATCTATGCACGTCGACGCCGGCGAGGTGGTGGCACTACTCGGCCCCAATGGCGCTGGCAAAACCACCACGCTGCTCACTATTTCGGGGCTGCTCAAACCGCTCAAAGGCACGGTCGATGTGCTGGGCGAGCCGGTCACCGGCGACAAGCCCTACACGATTCCACGCAGGGGCCTGGCTCATGTTCCCGAGGACCGGTCGCTCTTCTTCGATCTCACTGTCCAGGAGAACATCCGGCTCGGACTGACCGGAAACAAAGCGGCACGTGCTGCCGCCCATGATCGGGCAATGGACCTGTTGCCAGCACTACGCCCACTCGGAAGCCGACTGGCGGGCCTGCTGTCGGGCGGCGAGCAGCAGATGCTGGCCATGGCCCGAGCACTGGTGTCGGAGCCGAAGTGCCTGCTGGTCGACGAGATGAGTCTCGGCCTGGCGCCCATCATCGTCGAGCGGTTGCTTCCAATCGTGCGCAATATCGCCAACGAGACCGGTGCCGGTGTGCTGGTGGTCGAACAACACGTGCACATGGCCCTCGAAGTCGCAGACCGTGGCTACGTGCTGAATCACGGCGAGTTGTCGATCTCGGGCTCCGCAGAAGAACTGCTCAAGCGACGTGATCTCCTGGAGGCGAGCTATCTCGGCGAGAACGCGCTCGGCTAGCCGCTCGAACACGTGACCATATGGCTCGTCTTCATGCTGCTCGGTCTCGGGATCGGGGCCATGTATGCGGCGCTCGCCGTGGGCGTGATCATCGTGCACCGGGGCACCGGAGTGGTGAACTTTGCGCTCGGAGCCCAAGCAATGTTCCCCGCAATCGTCTATGTCGAGTTGCGCACGAGTGGTGATCTGTTGTTGCCGGTCGTGCTGTTGCCCAACCGGATTGCACTCGGCGAGGCAGTCGGCTTCTGGCCCGCAGCAGTCGTGGCACTGACCATCGGCATGCTCGTGAGCATTGTCGCGTACCTCCTCATTTTCCGACCACTACGGCAGGCGCCTGCGCTCAACGTGATCGTGGCCACCATTGGCCTGACCATCGTGCTCCAAGGGCTGGCGGTCAAGTCCTTTGGCACCACCACTGTTCGCGGCCCGTCGATCCTGCCTCGCAACTCGATCAGTGTCTTCGACAATCGGGTGCCCGTCGACCGGTTCTGGCTGACCGGCGTGGTGATGGTACTGATGATCATGCTGACCGTGGTCTACCGCCGTACCAGGTTTGGGCTCGCGACCCGAGCGGCTGCCGGCAACGAGAAAGGCACCATCTTGTTGGGGTTCGATCCCGTCCGGCTGGGCGTGATCAATTGGGTGTTGGCGTCGCTGCTCGCAAGCGCGATTGGCATCCTCACCACATCGCTCAGCGGCGTGAACCCGTTCAACTACAGCTTGTTCGTCATTCCCGCACTGGGTGCTGCGTTGGCCGCTCGATTGCGCTCATTCGGCGTCGCCGTCTTCACCGGTCTGGCAATTGGCGCGTTTCAAGCGGTTGCGGTGCGGCTGGTCAGTCAAGAAATGGTGCCCACCGTCTTGCGTGGCGGACTCGATTCGCTGATCCCTTTCGTGGTCATCGTGGTGGCGCTGTTGCGCAGCGGACGGACCTTGCCCGACCGGGCAACGTTGGTACCGCGCTATCACGTCACCGTGACCAGACAAGCCATGGACCCGAAGCTGTGGTTGTCGGTGGTGCTGGTCGGCGTTGCCATCGCGTTACTCGCCGACTCTTCGGTGCGACTCGGTCTGATCCAATCGATGTTCGTGACCACCCTGCTGCTGTCGATCGTGTTGATGACCGGCATCGTTGGGCAGGTGTCGCTGGCCCAGCTGGCGTTTGCCGGCTGCTCGGCCTTCCTGTTGGCCGAAGCGACAACCGACTGGAATCTGCCCTTTCCTTTGGGTCCGATTGCCGCGGTTGCCCTGACCACGATCATCGGAACGATCATCGCCGCACCCGCGCTTCGGATCCGTGGATTGCAGTTTGCGATCGTCACGTTCGCAGCTGCCCTGGTCTTTGAGCGGCTCATGTTCCGGAGCCCGACGTTCACCGGTGAAAGCGGCGTGGCCTTGGTCGAGACACCGCAGCTGTTCGGGATCGAGCTGGGTATCTTTGCCGGAGGTACCTTCCCGAGCCGGCGCTTCACGGTGATCTCGGTGCTCGTTGCCGCCGCAGCCGCGCTCTTCGTCGCTCGGATCCGCAACAGCTCGCTGGGTCGACGCCTGCTGGCCGTACGCAACAACGAACGTGCAGCAGCTGCGGCGGGCATCTCGGTGCCATTCCACAAGTTGCTCGGCGCAGCCCTGGCCTCGTTTGTTGCCGCAGTTGCGGGTGTCATCTCTGCCTACAAGGTCACCCAACTCACCAGCGCCAGCTACGAACCCGACGCCGGCCTGGAGCTGCTGGGCTTGGCCTTCCTCGGCGGGATAGGCAGCGTGACCGGCGCAGTCATCGGTGGACTCATCGCCCCCTCGGGGTTGCTCATCGTGTGGCTCTCATCGGCTGCACCTTCGGAGAACCTGTTCCTGGTCACCGGTATCGGGTTGATCTTGGTCACCCTGAGATTCCCGGCTGGCATCGCCGGCACGCTCGAACTGGTGGCGCAGCGCTTGTTCGGCCGGTTCAGAAGCAACGAGGCGCATGACCGTCGCCGGTGACAACGACCCAGAAGAACAGCCGCAGCGAGCGTGGATGCCTCAGACGAGGAGCTATCTGACCTCGCTGCCGGTGTCCCTGCGATGACCGAGCTCATCGAGGAAATCGAGGCTGCAGCAATCGCACACCCGTAGGATGCGGGCTCGCTCTGGCTGCAGGTAGTCGCGCATGTACTTTGACTTGATCGTTATCGGAGGCGGGGCAGCAGGGTTCTTTGCGGCAACCACGTGCGCCGAGAACTCGAGCAAGTCGGTCCTGATCTTGGAGAAGACGTCGCAACTCCTGCAAAAGGTCAAGATCTCCGGCGGCGGGCGCTGCAACGTCACGCACGACTGTTTCGAACCTCGAGACTTGAGTCGCTGTTACCCGCGCGGTGAAAAATCGTTGATCGGCCCATTCCACCGATTCGGCGCGGCCGACACTGTTGCTTGGTTCGCCGATAGAGGCGTTGCGCTCAAGACCGAGGCCGATGGGCGGATGTTTCCCGAAACCGATAGGTCACAGACCATCATCGACGCGCTGCTGGGCGCAGCCGACGCTGCCGGAGTCGAGGTCCGGACGAGCAACGCAGTCACCTCGATCGTGACCAAAGAGAGCACCTTCGAGCTGGGTACCGACCGCGGAGACCACTACCGCGCCGCCAACGTGCTCATCGCCACGGGCGGAACCCGCAATGCTGCCGGCGCTCATCTGCCCGCGAGTCTTGGCCACGAGCTGCTTCCGGCGACGCCTTCTCTCTTCACCTTCAAGATCAAGGATCCCCGACTGGTCGACCTGCTCGGGTTGTCGGTGACCCCGGCCAACGTCAGCATCAGCCAGAGCAAGCTCAGCAGTCGAGGCCCGGTTCTCATCACCCACTGGGGATTGAGCGGCCCCGGGATCCTCAAAATCTCGGCGTGGGGTGCCCGAGAGTTGGCGGGGCGTGACTATCGCTTCGACATCTCGGTGAACTGGCTACCCGACGAGGACGTCGCGGCGACGATCACCGGGAAGCGATCCGAAGAAGGTAAGCGCCAACTCGCCAGCAGAAGCCCGTTCGCAACGATCCCCAAGCGGTTGTGGCTGCGACTCGTCGCCGCCGCCGGTATTCCCGACAGCACCACCTGGTCCCAGCTGAGCAAGAAGCATGCGACTTCGTTGATCCATCAACTCACCGCTTCGATCTTTGCCGTCGACGGCAAGGCCACGAACAAGGACGAATTCGTGACCTGCGGGGGAGTGGCCCGAGACGAGATCGACTTCAAGACCATGCAGAGCAAGCTGGTCCCGGGGCTCTACTTCGCCGGAGAAGTCGTAGACGTCGACGGTATTACCGGCGGCTACAACTTCCAGAATGCGTGGACCAGCGGCTTCCACGCCGGTACCGACATCGCCGCGTCACAGACCAGAACCGATACACATCCTGGGTGACCGATTCGCCGACCTGTCCCTTCTGCACCATGCCCGAACCACTCATCGCCCCTGATGGGTACGAGTGCGGCACCTGCGGTCACGAATGGCGGCCCGAGGTCGATGCCGATGGGGTCGACGACGCCTCGGTCGAGGTTCGCGACGTCAACGGCAAGCTGCTGGCCGAAGGCGACGATGTCGTGATCATCAAGGATTTGAAGCTCGATGGCAAAGCCGGTGGCATCAAGGTCGGGACCAAGGTCAAGTCGATCCGGCTCGTACCCGGCGATCATCCCGTTCAAGGCAAGGTCAACGGGCGAACGGTCGTGATCACCCCGGACAAGGTCAAGAAGGCCTGAAGGTCAGCCACGCGCTCGGCGCGCCGACGTGGGCGCCGACGTGGGCGCCCACCGATCAGCGAGATAGCGTCGGCGTTCGATCCGACGCTGATCAAACCTGGAGCTCACCATGTCGAAACCCATCGTGCTCGTCACATCGGCCACGGGCCGCATCGGCAAAGAGCTGGTCGCCCGACTGTCGCAGAGCGGCGAGTTCACGGTTCGGGCGTGCTGCTTCAGCCCGCAGAAAGCCGATTCGCTGCGAGCGCTGGGCGCCGACGAAGTCGTGCACTTCGACCTGAACGACGCATCGACGTGGCACGATGCCCTGGACGGAGTGACTGCGGTGTATTCGGCCTCGCTGGACCCCATGCTCGAAGGCCACTTGGCATTCAGCAAGGCGTTGGGCGAGCGTCGTGAGCAGATTTCTCATGTCGTGCGGGTGAGTTGTATGGGCGCCGATACCAACACGGCGAGCTACGACGCCACCAAACATGCGTCTCGCACCGGCGCAGAGATTCCGCTCATGCTCCAGCACTATTGGTGGGGCGAGAAGGCCTTGATCGATGCTGGCCTGAACGTCACGGTCCTGCGCAACAACTTCTTCATGAACCATCTACTGAAGACCGACAGCGAGAGCATCGAACGAGAAGGCTGGTTCAGCAATCCTCTGGGTAGCGCTCGCAACTCGTTCGTGGCGACCCGAGACATCGCCGAGGCGGCAGCGGTGATCTTGCGCGAGGGTCCCGAGAAGCACGCCGACAAGTTCTATGACCTGACGGGCCCCGAACCTCAGACGATGGATGAAATCGCGACGGATCTGGGCGCAGCCATGCGCAAGACGATCGAATATCGTGCTCAGACGATGGAAGACTTCGAGAACGATTTCGGCAGTACCCGGGCCGAGTTCTTCGAATACCTGTCGAACGGCTTCTATTGCCGATGTAGCCCCGATTTCTACAACCTGACCGGCCACAAACCCACGTCGTACGCCGACTATCTGGCCACTCCGGGGGCAAGTGGCGAGAGCGGCCTGGAAGAGCTGTGGCAGGGCAACCTGTGGAAGAAGGGCGAAGACGCCATGAAGGACGCCGCCGAGATCGCGAACTAGCATTTTCCCGTGGCTGGCCGTACCGAGATCTTGTGTCGGCTAGCCGTCAGGCGGCTCGCACGGCGCGAGCGATTTCGGACCATTTACCCAGCTGGGCATCGTCGGAGCGGATCTGATCGGTGCCCAGGTACATCACGACGCGACTCGCCGTGCCCCGGTAACGGTCGATGAGACTGTCGGCCAAGTCATCCCATGAGGTCGAGAGGCCGTATTGGTTGAGCATTTCATCGGTGATCTCGTCGCCCAGGGTGTCGAGTTCGCCCGCCTTCATCTTGGCCCGGATACGCCCCGTGACCCCTTCGTAACCGAGATCCTCGAACTGGAAGGCATAGTTGGGGGTGCTGCCGTAGAAGGCGATCTGTCGCTTGGCGCGAGCCTCATAAGGAGCTCGTTCTTCGGGGGTGTCGCCGGGGCATGCGAACACCGGAATGATCAGGTCGATGTCGTCGACGTTGCGTGAGGTGCGCTCGGCGCCGATGGCCAGATCGGGGAGCAGCCGGTTCTCGATGTAGGGAATCGAGTGCAGCGGATGCACGTGAACGCCATCGGCGACCTCGCCGGCCACCCGGGTCATCAGCGGACCAACCGCAGAGATATCGACCTTCATCGGGTGCTCGTGCGGGGTGGGCGACCAGTCACGCGGCAACAACGACATGGCGTAGAAGTCACCATCGTGGGCCAAGCGCTCCTGGCGATTGAACGCCCGCCAGGATGCCTTGACGGCCAGCACATAGTCGCGCAGCCGGGCAGCGGGCTGGTCGAACTCGGAGCTGTAACGGCGTTCTATGTGGGCGCGAACCTGGCTGCCGAGTCCCAATCGGAATCGACCGTTGGTGTTGTCTGCCAGTTCATAGGCCACTGCCGCAGAAACCATGGGGCTGCGCGGAAAGGCCACGGCAATACCGGTGGTGAAGGTCAGTTCGGGGGCCGCCATTGCGGCGGCAGCGATCTGCATCCACGGCACCTGACTCGTTTCGGTGAAAAGCAGGCCGGAGAAGCCTGCGCCTTCGAGTCGGCGAGCCAGATCAGCGGCGTCGTCCCATCGGGCGGCGCCGGTCATGAAATCGATGTGCATTCGTCAAACGTAGTGCACACCTATTCATGGACATCTGCTGGGTCTCAGCTGTTCGACTACCGCGTGCGCTGACCGCCGGAGCGCTGGCCGCCGGACTTGGAACCTTGGCCTTGGTTGGCGTTCTTGGGCTTGCGTCGACGATTGCTGTTCGACTTGTTGCCACCAGACTTGTTCGAACCGCCGGCGTTGTTGCTGCCGCTGTTCTTGCTGCCGCTGTTCTTGCTCTTGGCGTTGTTGTTGTTGCGCTGGTTCTTGTGGCGACCGCCGCGATTCTTGGATCGTTGGTTGCCGCCACCGCCACGCCCGCCACCGTTGTTGCTCTGAGGTTCACGGGCAGGAGCACGTTCGGGCTTCGGTTCGCCGTTGGCGAGCGCTCGAATGTCGTCGATCGACGGTTCGGTGATTGGCTCGTCGAGATCGATTTTACGCATCACGCCGCGAGCGTCTTTCATCTGCTCACCGGTCAGCAGTGATACCACGATGCCGCCGGCGCCGGCGCGAGCGGTGCGACCCGAGCGGTGCACATAGGTCTTGTGATCCTCGGGTGGGTCGTAGTGCACGACCAAAGTCACGCCATCGACATGGATACCGCGGGCGGCAACATCGGTGGCGACCAGCGCTTGGGCTCGCGAGGTCGTGAAGTCTTCGAGCGCTCGGGTGCGCTGGTTCTGGCTACGGCCACCGTGGATGGCGACCGCGTCGACGCCAAGCTTGCTCAGTTGCTTTTTCAGTCGATCACAGCCGTGGCGGGTACGACAGAAGATGATCGCAGGCCATTCGGCGGTGACCGCCAATGCAGTGACTTCGGTGCGCTCTGACTTCTCCATCTTCCAGAACAGGTGGTCGGCCAGGGTGATGTCGGGTGTGGACTCGCCGACCTCGTGGCGTACCGGATCATGCTGGTAGTCGCGAGTGAGTTTGGCCACGTCGCCGTCGAGGGTGGCCGAGAACAGCACGGTCTGGCGGTCGTTGTAGGTCTGGTCGAGAATGCGGCGCACGGCAGGCATGAAGCCCATATCGGCCATGCGGTCGGCCTCGTCGAGTACGACTCGTTCCACGTCGGACAGGTCGACATCGCCTCGCTGAATGAGATCTTCGAGTCGACCCGGACATGCTACGAGCACGTCGACACCCTGCTCGAGCAAACGCATCTGCTTTCCGTAACCCACGCCGCCGTAGACCACTCCAACCTTTACCGGCTTGGAGAACGAGGCGAGCTCGACATGAATCTGGTCAGCGAGCTCTCGGGTCGGAGCCAGAATCAAGGCGGTGGGGAAGTGGGGCTTGGCCTTGGGTAGGTCGGTCACGATCGGTATGCCGAACGCAATGGTCTTACCCGATCCCGTGGGTGCTCGGCCGAGTACGTCGCGCCCCGCCAGGGCATCGACCAAGGTCGCAGCCTGGATCTCGAAGGGTGCGTGAATGTCGCGGCGCGCCAGTGCGTCGCAGATGGATTGGGGAACGCCGAGATCGGCGAAAGAGGGGGTGGTGGTGGTTGACACAGGAATGCTCCAGGACACCGAGGCTCTGCTCTGATGTCGGTTCGGGTTTCGGTTGTGCCCCGGACAAATGTGTCGGGGTCGATTTTCTCTACGTGAGGCTCACGTTGAGAAAGCGAAACCGGTGCTTCTCTGCGAACCCACCAGACAAGATGTCGTCCGGCGCAGTGCCAACGCTAGGTCCCCAGCGACGCGTAAATGGTGAACGTGACCGTTGTCATAGTTGCACTCACGCATCTCGCTCGACCCATCAACATGTCGGTTTGAACCGTGGGTGGAACGGGCAGCCTCTGTCGCAGCACCACGCGACCAAGGAGATCAACATGTCAACCCCAACTCACTCGACCGTTCCCGGCCTCGACGAGTCGGTCAGCAGCGATCTCCAACCAATGCTGCAGGAACGGCTCACGAGCATTCTGGATCTGCAACTCACACTCAAGCACGTGCACTGGAACGTCGTCGGCCCGAACTTCATTGCCGTCCATGAAATGCTCGACGACCATGTCGCAGAGGTGCGACCCATGTCCGATGCGCTTGCGGAACGAATTCGGACCCTCGGGGGCGTGCCCATAGGAACTCCGGCGTTCATGGTGAACAACCGCACCTGGGACGACTACGAACTCGGCCACGGGACCGTGGCCGACCATCTCACCGCACTCGATGCCGTGTACGACGGAATCATCTCCGACCACCGGTCGGCCATTGCCGCAGCCAGCGCGGACCCGATCACCGAAGACCTGCTGATCGGGCAAGCCGCAAAGCTCGAGCTGTACCAGTGGTTCGTCCGGTCGCTCATCGAGTCGGGCAGCAGCAGCTAAGTCTGCTGGGTGCCGGTGCGAAGTTCTCTGAACGGCAGATCCTTGTCGACCGAAGGCTCCCGTGGCAGACCGAGCACTCGTTCGCCGATGATGTTTCGCTGAATCTCATTGGTGCCGCCGGCGATCCCGCTGGCGAATGTGGTGAGCGCATCGAGCCCCCAGCGCCCGTTGTCTTCTCCTGCCACCGCCCCCGGCCCGACAATCGTTAGCGACAGGTCGCGGTACATGGCGGCGATCCGAGCCCCCGCCAGCTTGCCGAGTGATCCGCCAGGTCCAGGTGTCTTTCCGGCTTGGGCCTCGGCACGAGTGCGCATGCCCATCAGACTCTGACACACCTCGGCGCTGTACATCGTCATGAGTTGCTGGCGAATCACGGGCGACGACGCGCGATCGCGGTTGGTTGCGGCACGAATGAGTTTGTCTGACCGCACATGCTGCACGCCGCCGGTCTGGCCGGTGCCTATGGCGACCCGCTCGTACATGAGCATGGCCGTGGCCAGGCGCCAGCCCTGGTTGAGCTCGCCGATCTGATGATCTGCTGGCACTCGCACATCGGTCAGATAGACCTCGTTGAATCGCATACCGCCATCGATCTGATGGATCGGGCGGATCTCCACGCCGGGAGCCTTCATGTCGACGATGAACATGGAGATGCCGCGATGTTTTGGTTGCTCTGGGTCGGTGCGGGCGATCACGATGGCCCTGTCGGCAACATGAGCGAGCGTGGTCCACACCTTCTGTCCGTTGATGACCCACTCGTCGCCGTCGCGGATCGCGCGCATCTGCAGGCTGGCCACGTCGGAACCCGCACCGGGTTCGCTGAACATCTGGCACCACACCTGATTCGCCGAGATCAGATCAGCTTGGTAGGCAGCTCGCTGGGCCTCGGTGCCGTACTCGTTCAGCATCGGCAGGCACATTCCCTGGCTGATACTGAGGGTGCGGGTCATCAACGGATGCTTCGATGTCTCCTCGCGCCAGATGCGCTGATGGTCCTCGGTGAGCCCCTGCCCTCCGTATTCGACGGGGTACTGCAACCCGGCCAATCCCGCAGCGGCCGCCGCCTGCTGGAAAGCAACACACTGCTGGTGCGTGAGCTCGTGGCGAGGATCGTCGGCTTCGGCGACGGTGATACCGGTTGCGTGATCGGCCAAGAAATCGGCGCAACGGTCGCGGAACGACTCGAGATCGTTCATCGGGCCGGCCTCAGATGTGCCCGTTCCGTTCGCTGTCATGACACTTCCTCTGGATACGCAAGCTTCGTTGCTGACGGTAGTTGGTGCTATCACTGACAAACACAATCGCAAATGGGGAGAACCGCGATGGCCTATCCAGGGGTTCATGCACGTTCACGACCAGATCATCCCGCGGTGATCATGACCGGCTCGGGCGAGATGATGACGTATCACGAGCTCGACGAGCGGTCGAACCAGCTCGCTCATGTGCTTCGAGCTCAAGGATTGCAGCGTGGGGATCATGTGGCGATGTTCATGGAGAACCAGATTCGCTACATGGAGATCGTGTGGGCGTGTTACCGGGCAGGTTTGTACATCACGGCGATCAACAGCTACCTGACAGCCGAAGAGGTCGCGTACATCATCGACGACTGCGATGCCGAAGTCGTGATCAGCTCACGCGCCAAGGCCGACGAGGCTGCAGTCATCGATCCGGCGACCACACCCAAGGTGCAACGTTGGCTGATGACCGATGGGGTGGCGAACGACGAAGGCGGACCCGAGTGGGAAAGTTTCGAGGATGCGGTAGCCAGCCAGCCCACCACCGACGTCGACGACGAAAGTATGGGCTTCTACATGCTGTACTCGTCGGGTACCACCGGGCGGCCAAAGGGCATCAAGCGGGCACTGCCGGAGATCCCGCTCGAAGAGCTCGACGCTCGCACCAAGCTGATGATGGATGGCGCATACGCCTACGGCGAGGACATGGTCTATCTGTCGCCTGCGCCCATGTATCACGCGGCACCGCTGGCATTCTCGACGCCGGTGCACCGAGTCGGCGGCACGCTCGTCATCATGGAGAAGTTCGATGCTGCCGGTTCGCTGGCTGCGATCGAGAAGTACGAGGTCACCCATGCGCAGTTCGTGCCGACCATGTTCGTCCGCATGCTGAAGCTCGACGACTCCGAGCGATTGCGCCACGACGTCTCGTCGCTGAAGGTGGCGATACACGCCGCCGCGCCCTGCCCGGTCGATGTCAAGCACGCCATGATCGAATGGTGGGGCCCCATCATCTACGAGTACTACGCCGGCACCGAAGGTGTGGGCTCGACCCTGATCGACAGCCGCGACTGGTTGGAACACCCGGGATCTGTCGGCCAGGCCCGCATAGGTCAACTACACATCTGCGACGAAGAGGGCAACGATCTGCCGGCGGGTCAGGTGGGCGGGGTGTACTTCTCGGGCGGAGGCGAGTTCGAGTACCACAAGTCGCCCGCAAAGACCGCCGACGCCATGCTCTCCGGTGGTCGAGGCACGCTGGGCGACATCGGATATGTCGACGACGACGGCTACCTCTTTCTGACCGACCGCAAAGCACACATGATCATCAGCGGTGGCGTGAACATCTACCCGCAAGAGATCGAGGACGCCATGATCAACCACCCCGCCGTCATGGATGTGGCGGTGTTCGGCGTGCCCCACGCCGAGATGGGCGAGGAAGTGAAGGCCGTCGTGCAACCAATGGCGGGCGTGGTGGCCGACGATGCGCTGGCCAGGGAACTGGTCGCCTTTGCTCGCGAACACATTGCTCACTACAAATGTCCTCGGTCGGTCGATTTCGAAGCCGAGCTGCCGCGGTTGCCGACCGGGAAGCTGTACAAGCGCCTGCTGCGTGATCGCTACTGGGGCAAGACCGACTCGACGATCGTCTAATCGCGCGGCGATGTTCGTAGAAGCAGCGGGTGATCCCGACGGACCGCCCATCCTCATGCTGCACGGCTTCTTGTCGAGCAACGCTCAGTGGGACCTGAATCGTGATGCGTTGGGGAAGCACTATCGGTTGCTGATGGTCGAGCTTCCCGGTCACGGTCGATCGCCCGCCCTCGAGCACGCCGATGACTACACCATTGCGGCGCTCGTGGCCGAACTCGAGGTGCTCCGCTGCGCCCACGATGTCGAACGCTGGTGGGTGTGCGGCCAGTCGCTCGGCGGCGCCATTGCGATCCTGTACTGCCTTTTGCACCCCGAGCGTGTGCTCGGCCTGGTCTTCACCAACACGCGCGCTGCTTTTGGCATACAACGTCAGGGGGTGTCGGCCAACAGCGGCGTGCCGCCGCGGATCACCTCTACTCGCGACCTGGCAGTTCACCCGATCAATGCGAAGCGTCTGCCCGAGCCGGTCAAGCAGCGGTTGGTCGACGCTGCCGACGCCATGGACATCGGTGCCGTCAACCACTTCCTGGGCAGGCGCCATACGTGGAAGTCGACCGAGCGCATGATCGAACTGGCCATGCCGGTGCTGCTGGTGAACGGCCGCTGGGAGAAGGCGTTCCAGCCATTCGTCGACCAGGCGGGCGAGCTGATTCCTGATCTTCAGGTGGTGACGCTCGAAGGCGGACATGCCATCAACGCCGAGCAGCCCGATCAGTTCAACCGGGCGGTGGCCGAGTTCATCGCTGGCTATGCCTGACGCTGGTCGGCTAGAACAGAGCACCTGTGCTGAACAAACTCGACGACTTTCCCATCCATCAGACTCCCGAGCCGATTGCGCACCCAGCAACCTCGGATCCGAACTTCTACGATCGCACCTGGTTCAACGGCTACCGGCTCGATGCCAGTCAGTACTTCGCGCTCGGTTTGGCCGTCTATCCGCACCGGGGAATCCTGGACTGTGCGTTCAGCACGGTCGAAGCGGGTGGTCGCCAACACTGTTTCTTCGCGTCGGGGCGGGCGCCACAAGAGCGAACGGATACCTCAATGGGGCCATTTCGACTCGAGATCGTCGAGCCATTGCGCCGAGCACGAGTCATCATCGACGACAACGACACCGGCATCTCCGCCGACCTGACCTTCTCGGCTCGCACTTCACCAATACAAGAAGCTCGCCAGATCCTGTGGTCGGATCAGCGACGGGTCATGGATGCCACCCGATTCGCTCAGTTCGGTCATTGGAGCGGCACGGTCGTGCATCCCGACGGTGAGTTTAAGGTTGACCATGACGACTGGGTAGGCACCAAGGATCGCTCGTGGGGCATGCGAGGCGTGGGCGAGCGAGTGCAGATCGGGGCCCCGAAACACCCGGGTGGTGCATTCTTTCTGTGGGCACCGCTCATCTGGGACGACCACGTGTCTCACGCGGTGTTCTTCGACGGCACCAGGGGAGAAGCACTGGTGCGAGAGGGTTCGACCTCGCCGTGGTACGCCAGCGAGGATGCCATTCCGGGTGAACTGGACAAGACAGCTGACCACATGGCTACCGCGGTACACCGCGTGACCTATCGCCCGGGCACCCGGTTGGCGTCGTCGTGTGAATTGGATCTGATCGACCTGTACGGCAAGACCCGCACGATCACCATGACGCCGCAGCTGCGGTTCCAGATGAAGGGTCTCGGCTACGGCCATCCCATCTGGAAGCAGGGGAACTGGCAGGGGGACCTGGCGGTCCACGGCGAAACCTACGAACCCGATGAGGTTGATCTGGCAGCACCGGAGAATTTCCATGTGCAACAGGTTGTGACGGTCACCGACGGCGAACGAACCGGTATCGGGGTGCTGGAACAAATCGTGTTCGGGCCCTACGAACCTGCTGGCCTGACCGGCATGTTCGACGGCGCACCCGGCTGACTCACCGAGTGCTCACGACTCGTGGGGTTGGGCGGCACCGGTTGCGATCATGGCATCGATGTCGGCGGGGGAGTGTCCCAGCTCGGCCAGTATCTCGACCGTGTGTTCGCCGTGTGCGGGGCTGTCCGAAGCAGGCGTCAGCCGGTTGCTGGCGAAGCGTGCTGGTGGCTTGACCCGACGCATGGAACCGAGTCGAGGATGATCGGCGATGTCGACGCTGTCGTTGGCGGCATATTGCTCATGGGCGAAGACCTCGTCGTAGTCCAGAGGTTTTGCTGCCGGCACGTCGTTGGCGTGTAGCTGCTCGAGCAGTTCGTCGGTATCGAATGCGGCGACTCCCTTGGCGACTTCTGTTCGAAACGCATCGACGTTGGCCATCAGACTCTCGATGCTGTTGAAGCGCTCGTCGGCGAACAGCTCCAGACGATCGATCGCCGTGAGCAGCCCGACCTGTTGGGCCGCCGTGGCTGCCGATGCAGTAATGGCGCCGTCTTTGGTCTCGGACAATTGGTAGAGCAATTCACTCAGCGGGGCCTGTTGGTCGGCGTCGTCGTCCAGCAGGGTTTCGTGCATGAATCCGTCGGGGAACAAGAAGTAGAGCCCGGCATCCATCATGGACAGATCGATATGTTGGCCTTCGCCTGAGCGCTCACGGGCAAACAACGCTGTCGTGACGGCTTGGCAGATCGTGTACGCGGTGACCTTGTCGCACATGAGGGTCTGGAAAAACTCGGGTGCGTCCTTGCCCTGGCCCTGCACCGCAGCGAAGCCTGCCTGTGCCTGGATGATGGGGTCATAGGCCGGTGCGTTGCGGTGAGGCCCTTCGGTGCCGAAGCCGGACACCGCACCGACGATCAGCCGTGGGTTCAGACTGCGCAGATGTTCGCTGCCCAGTCCCAAGCTGTCCATTACGCCGGGGCGGTAGTTGGTCAGCAGCACGTCGCTCTCGGAGGCAAGTTTCTCTATGGTCTCTCGCCCGGCGTCGCTTTTCAGGTCGATACGAAGCGAACGTTTGCCACGGTTGCAGTTGGCGAAGAGCGCGGAGATGCCTCCCTTGGCAGATCCGAGATAACGCATGGGATCGCCCAGGTCGATCGGCTCGACCTTGATCACGTCGGCGCCTTGGTCGGCCAGCATCATCGCCGCGAACGATGCGGTGACCATGGTCGAGAACTCCAGAATCTTGATTCCCTCGAGTGGCTTCATTGCATTCTCCTTGCTCAAAGATCGGTGTTCATTCCGAGCGCGTCATGCGCCGTCTTGACCGCCCACTTGTAGTCGGACTTGCCGTTGGGGCTGCGGAAGAGCGTGTCGACGCGAATCACATGTTTGGGCAGCTTGTAGCCCGACAAGCTTGACCTCAGTGCATCGACCAGTTCGGCATTGGTTGGTGATGCGTTGGGGGCGAGCTGCACGATGGCGGTGACTGCGGCACCCCACTTCGGATCGGGGACACCGACCACATTGGCATCCACGACTTGGTCGAGGAGCTTCAGCGCTTCTTCGACTTCTTCGGGGTAGACCTTCTCGCCGCCGGTGTTGATCGACATGGACCCTCGGCCGAGCAGGGTGACCGTTCCGTCGGCGGCCACGGTGGCCCAGTCGCCGGGAACCGACCAGCGTCGTCCTTCGATGGTGCGGAATGTCTCCGCGGACTTGACCGGATCGCCGTAGTAACCGAGTGGGATGGGTCCGCCCACTGCGAGCAAACCGCGCTCCTCGGAACCGGGTTCGACTCGCCGACCGTCTTCGGTGAACACCGCCGCGTTCGGGCCGAGGGTGAAGGTTGCTGTCTCGGTGTCGGCGCCTTTGCCAGCTGTCGATTGCTTTCCCGCAAAGCCAACGCCCTCGCTGGACCCCAGTGAGTCGTTGCAGATCAGTGTGGTGCCAGCGGCATGAGCATGGGCCAACAGGCGGTCTTTGATGGGCTGGCTCCACATGACACCCGACGATGTCACGGTGGCGAGTGAGGTCAGGTCATAGGGCCGCCCATCGTGGGCGGCAGTATCGAGCGCTTCGACCATGGGCGTGCAGAACACGTCGCCCACGATCGACGCCACGGTGCATTGGCGATCTTGCACGGTCTGCCACAGTTCGTGGGGATCGAGACTACGGCTTCTCATGGTCACGACTGCACCGCCGCACGTCAGATACATCAGCGCACCGATGCCGGCAGTGCCGTGCATGAGTGGTGATGCCGCCAGCTGGCGAGGCGTTGCTCCCAGTTCGGCAATGGCGGTGGCGGCTGGGCCAGACTGGTCCAGCGACGTTGGGAAGTCGATCGGCAGTGCGTCGAAGACGCGCTTGGTGATCGTGAGGATGTTCTGGTGTGGCCACATGACACCCTTGGGGTGGCCAGTGGTGCCGCCGGTGTAAAGGATCCACAGGTCCTGCCCGGACCGCTCGATCCGTGGTGCCGGCTCGTTGCTCGCCACGACGGCTTCGTACCCGACTGCCCAGTCGGGCATGCTGTCGCCACCCACCTGGATCCACAGCGCCACGTGGGGGAGCTGGGCGCGGACGTTGTCGAAGCGTTCGGCCAAGGACGCATCGAAGAACACCGCTTTGGCGTCGCTGTTGGCGATCAGGTACTGCAGTTCGGCTTCGACATAGCGATAGTTCACATTGCACGGCGCCGCCCGCACCTTAAACGCCGCGAACTCGGCCTCGATGTATTCGTTGCCGTTGTACATGGCGCAGGCCACGTTGTCGCCGGCCCCGATACCTGCGGCACTCAGCGCCGCAGCCAGGCGCGAAGCCCGGTCGTCGAACTCGGCCCAGGTGCGGCTCGTGTCGGCATTGGCCAGGGCCAGCGCTTCGGGTTGAGCGTCGGCGATCTGCTCCCAGACCGACGCCAGGTTCATGTTCTCGTCGAGTTCTGGGGTTGGGTTCACAGCGGGCGTGCTCACGGTAGACGAGCTCATCGAGGAATGGTGTTGATTCGAGTCGGGTCTACCGTCACGACGTAGCGGTGGTCGTCGGGTCCGTCGGACGGGGGTCCGTCGGCGCCGTACTGCGCTCGTACCTTCGTCACGAATGCCTTGTCGGGATCGGGTTCGAGCACGGCACTGCCTCGCACCTCGATCACATTGCCCATGTTGTTCGGGTTCATCAGGAAGAACGTACACGCCGGGTTGGCCTGCAGGTTGCGAAACTTCTTGCGGTGTCCGAGCAGCGAGAACTTGATTTTGCCGTCGTCATACAGGAACCACATGGCCGTCGACTGCACGAGTCCGCTGGGGGAGATCGTGCTGATCACGCACCCATGGGGTTGGCTGACGAGTTCGACATGTGAATCAGGAATGGGGATCACGAGACGTCTCCAAATTGCGATGGCTACGGGGATTGACCCTAATCTCCGTACCGGACAGCTCGTTAGTGATCTGCCAGGGGGAGAACCATGAATGACGCACTCATCATCGATGCATGCCGCACACCGCGTGGCATCGGCAAGGTAGGCAAGGGAGCGCTCGCCGACATGCATCCGCAACGATTGGCCTCCTCGGTGCTGGCCGCGCTGGCCGAGCGCAACAATCTGGAAACTGCCGATGTCGACGACGTGATCTGGGGGACCTCGAACCAGTCGGGTGACCAGGGTGGTGATCTCGGTCGCATGGCCGCACTCGATGCCGGGTGGGATCAGCGAGCCAGTGGCGTGACACTCGACCGCTTCTGCGGCAGCGGTATAAGTGCCACCAACTTCGCCGCCGCCAAGGTGGCGTCGGGAATGGAAGATCTGGTCGTGGCCGGTGGCACCGAGATGATGTCGGCCAGTGCTCGCAATGGCCACAACCCGTCGGGCGGCATGCACCGGGGCAATACGCACCTCGATGCGCTGCATCCCCAGAGTCATCAGGGCGTGTGTGCCGACGCCATCGCCACGCTCGAGAACATTCCTCGCCGAGCGCTCGACGAACTCGGCGCCGAGTCACAGCGCCGGGCCGCCATTGCCATCAAAGAAGGCCGGTTCGATCGCTCGCTGATCCCGGTGTTCGACGATCAGGGCGAACTGCTGCTCGATCGCGAGGAGTACCCCCGCCCCGGCACCACGTATGAGACGTTGGCGGGTTTGAAGCCGTCGTTCACCGCGTTCGGTGAAGCGCCGGCATGGGAAGGAGGACCGACATTGGCCGAGCAGATCCAGCGCAAGTTTCCCGGCCTGGAGATCGAGCACGTACATCATGCAGGCAACTCGTCGGGGGTGGTCGACGGCGCGGCCGCGATCCTGATGGCGAGCGCCGACTACGCCAAGGCCCACGGCATGAAACCTCGGGCTCGGGTCATCGCCGCGGTGAACATGGGCGACGACCCCACACTCATGTTGAACGCCCCGGTGCCAGCCGCTCGCAAGGCAATGGCCAAGGCAGGCATGACGCTCGATGACATCGACCTGATCGAGATCAACGAGGCGTTCGCGGTGGTGTCCGAGAAGTTTCAGCGCGATCTCGACGTGGATCGCGACAAGGTGAACGTGAATGGCGCGGCGATTGCGCTTGGTCACCCCATCGGCGCTACCGGCGCCGTGCTCATCGGAACCGTTCTCGACGAACTCGAACGTACCGACAAACAGGTCGGTCTGGTCACCATGTGCGCCGCCGGTGGCATGGCCCCAGCAATCATCATCGAACGAGTCTGAGGAGACGGTCATGGAACTGCAGGGACTGAGAGCACTGATGGTCGGTGGCGCATCGGGCATGTGCCTGGCGAGCGCCCGTCGGATCGTGGCTGGTGGTGGCACCGTCGCCATCGTCGATCGAGAAGAATCCGCGGGCGCCGATGTGGCCGCCGAACTGGGTGGCACCTGGCACCCGGTCGACGTGCTCGACTACGAAGGCACCGAGCTCGTGATCAACGAAGTAGTCGACGTGCTGGGCGGACTCGACGCCATGGTCAACACACCCGGCGGCGGCAAGGCCGGCCGCACGGTTTCCAAGACCGGCCCATATGCGCTCGAGGACTTCCAGGCCGTCGTCGATCTGAACCTGATCGCCACGTTCAACGTGAACCGGCTCTCGGCCTGGCATATGAGCAAGAACGACCCCAACGAAGACGATGAGCGCGGCGTGATGATCAACACCGCGTCGATCGCCGCGTTCGAAGGCCAGATCGGCCAGATCGCCTACACCGCAAGCAAGGCTGCAGTTGCGGGCATGACGCTCACCATGGCGCGCGACCTGGGCTCACTGGGCATTCGGGTGAACACGATTGCGCCGAGCCTATTCGAGACCGGGTTGACGGCCCGGGTCACCGAAGACCGCGCCCTGAACATGACCAAGGACGCAGCGTTTCCGCGCCGCATGGGCAAGCCCGACGAATACGGCCGGCTGGCGGTGGCGATCATCGAAAACCCCATGCTCAACGGTGACACCATCCGTCTCGACGGAGGCCAACGCTTCGCCCCCAAGTAGCGACATGTCGGATGCGGCAGGCGGGAACTCGGCGTCGATCGGCGGTCGCGCAAGATGGGTGCTGCCACCTCGGTCAGCCGGTGAAGGTCGGGATCGGCGCCGCCTGGTCGCCGGCTGCAGTGGTGGCTGGTGCTGCGTCGGTGCGAGGCACGATGCAGGTCTGGCCGTCGTTGGACAACACGCCCACGGTGCAGCTGGTGGTCGTGACCACATTGTCGTTGACTGCGGGGGACAGGCAGCTCACACCATCGGCAGCGAGTTCGGTGCCATCGGGGCAACTGGTTTGTTCTTGAGCATCGGAGTACTTGGTGATCACGAACAGGCCGCTGACGGCGAACAGCACAACGATCAGGACCGAGTAAAGAGCACGTGTGAGTGTCATGACCGCAAACCGTAGCAACTTCCGTCGCGTTAGGGTTCGACGATGCCCGGTGATCGGCCATACACAGCCGTCATCGGCGGCGGCCCAGCAGGCCTGATTGCAGCCGAACGGCTCAGTGAGTCCGCTGCCGTCACGGTGTTCGACCACAAGCGCTCAGTAGGGCGGAAATTCTTGCTGGCGGGGCGAGGCGGCCTGAACATCACGCACGGCGAACCGATCGAGCAGCTACTCGATCGCTATGACGCAGCCAGAGCGTTCTTGGAGCCAGCCATCCGAGCGTTCTCCCCCAGTGACCTGCGCGACTGGAGCGCGAGTTTGGGTGAGCCGACCTTTGTCGGCACGAGCGACCGGATCTTCCCCCAGTCGTTCCGGGCAACACCGCTGCTGCGGGCTTGGTTGCACCGCCTCGACGAAGCAGGTGTGCAGTTTGCCACTGATCACCGCTGGCTCGGGTGGAACGACGATGGCACCGCCGACTTCGGATCAGCCCAGTTTGCGAACTTCGATGCAACCGTGTTTGCGCTGGGCGGAGCGAGTTGGCCTCGAGTGGGTTCTGATGGCGGATGGGTCGAGCCGTTTCGTGCGGCGGGGATCAAGGTCAATGAGCTGCAGCCGGCCAACTGCGGTGTGGCCATCGAATGGTCGAGGGCGCTGACAGACAAGTTCGAAGGCCAGCCCATCAAGAATGTCGTGCTCTCGTGCCGCGACGCAACAGCTCGAGGTGATGCCATCGTGACCAGCATCGGCCTCGAAGGCGGACCGGTGTACGCGCTCGGACCGGCCGTGCGAGCCGAACTGGCCGATCAAGGCGAAGCCGTGGTCACGGTTGACACGCATCCCGATCTCGCACTCGACGCGCTGATCGATCGGCTGTCGAAACGGCGGCCGAGAGCCTCGCTGACCAGTTGGTTGGGCTCGGCCGGGGTGTCACCGATTGCGACATCACTCGCCCGTGAGGCGACCGCGAACCAGCTTCCGAACGAACCTCATCGGCTCGCTGGTCTGCTGAAGGCGTTGCCGATCACGGTCGAGCACATGGCGCCGATCGATCGGGCAATTTCCAGTGCAGGCGGCATCGCCCTCAGCGAGATCGACGACAAGTTCATGATTGCTCGCCGTCCGGGTGTCTTCGTGGCTGGCGAGATGATCGACTGGGAAGCCCCGACCGGCGGCTATTTGCTGCAGGCGTGCTTCAGCACGGGTCTCGCGGCCGCAGAAGGCATGCTCACATGGCTTAGCGGCGGCCGAGCGCAGTAACGTCGAGCCGAACAGAATCTAAGCAAGGAAACACGCATGGCTCGCAAAACCGTTCATGACCTGGTCGCCGATGCGCGTAGCCAGATAGAAGAGCTCGACGTCGAACAGTTGCAGGCCGAATTGGCCGACGGCGGTTGCACCGTCATCGACATCCGAGACATCCGAGAACGTATTGGCCTGGGCGTCATTCCCGGCGCCGTGTCGGCACCGCGGGGCATGCTCGAATTCTGGTTCGACCCCGAGAGCCCCTACTACAAGGACCGTTACACGTTCGACGAGCGGTATGTGTTCCACTGTGCGTCGGGCTGGCGTTCTGCACTGGCCGCCCAGGTGATCCAAGAGCTCGGCTACACCAATGTGGCCCACCTCGAACCGGGGTTCAACGGCTGGAAGGACGCCGGTGGCGAGGTCGAAGACATCACCGACAGCTCGCCCTGGGTCAAGCGCGCATGACCGAGAAGCCCATGATCGGCTTTGTTGGACCGGGCAACTTGGGTGCGCCCATGGCCCAACGCCTGGGCCGAAGCGGGCTACGACGTCGTCGTGCACGATCTGGACCCGGCGCGCATCGTGGCACCGACCTGCCCATGACCGAGGCCGCTACCGGCGCGTTCACCCGGGCGATCGAACGCTACGGCGCCGACGTCGGCGAGCTGCACGTGGCCAAACGTATCGAAGACGACGCCAACCTGTCGTACCGGCTCGCCGGCGACTGGGTTCCTCACTGGGAGAAGTGAATCGCAATGCATGATCCTTTCGACCGCGCCGCGGGCGAGCCGCTCGTCGTCTCCGTCGCCACACCGTTCCCACCCGACGACACGTTGCGCATGCTGCTCACCGAGCATGTTGCCGATGTCGAAGTTCACTTCACCCCGTACAACGAATCGCGCGACGCCCGGGCGGCCCGTGGCGCCAACCACGGCGTGCTGCCCGAAGGCATCGAAGTTCCCGCCATAGACGACGAGACCAAGGCGATCTGGGCTCGTACCCATGTGCTGGTCGGGCTCGATCTGCACACCGAGGCAGAAACCCTGGCACCGAATCTGCGCTGGTTCCAGACGATCTCGGCCGGCGTCGATCAGGTCGACAAGCAGCAGCTGGCTCGCGCAGGTGTACGACTGTCGAGCGCAAGCGGGGTCGCTTCGGCCAGCATCGCCGAGTTCGTGATGGCTCGTCTGCTCGAGGTGTGGAAGAACCTGCGCTCGATCGAACAACATCAGCGAGAAGGCACCTGGGTCGAGGACTTCGGCACCGAGGTCACCGGGCGAACGATGCTGATCGCCGGCCTCGGTTCCATAGGTCGTGAGCTGGCACGGCGTGCTCGAGCGTTCGATATGCACGTGATCGCCACCCGGGGCACCGCCAAAGCCGGCGACACGGATCCCGACGTCGATGAACTGCATCCGGCCGCCGAGCTGGATTCGCTGCTGTCGCGTGCCGACGCGGTGGTGTGCGCGCTGCCCTCATCGCCGGCAACCACCGACCTGTTCGACGCCGACATGCTGCGCAAACTGAAGTCCGACGCCATCTTCTGCAACGTGGGTCGAGGCACCCTGGTCGTCGAACAGGATCTCGTGCAGGTGCTGAACGAAGGTCACCTGCGAGCGGCCATCCTGGACGTCATGCGCACCGAGCCGATCGCCGACGGCGACCAGCTGTGGAGCGTGCCCCGCCTGTACCTGTCGCCTCACGCCGCAGTCTCGCTCGATCGTTATCAGCAGAACGCGTGGGCGATCCTGGCCGACAATGTGAGAAGGTTCATGGCAGGCGAGCGGTTGCACAATGAAATCGACTTGCCGTCAGCGCAAATCGACTTGCCGTCAACCTGAGAAATGCCCCCGCAGCAATTTGGAGCCAGTATGAAACTCGGACTTGTGTATCCCCAGATCGAACTCGGCGGTGACCCGCAGGCGGTGCGCACGCTGGGCGCTGGCGCAGAGGCGCTCGGCTATGACTATCTGCTGGCCTATGACCATGTAGTCGGTGCCGAACACGCCGACCGTGAGCCCGCCCTGTGGGGTCCTTACACCGAGAAGGATCCGTTCCATGATCCGTTCGTGCTGTTCGCCTATCTGGCGGGCATGACCGAGACGATCGAGTTCGCCAGCGGCGTGATCATCTTGCCGCAACGCCAGACCGTGTTGGTGGCCAAGCAGGCGGCCGACCTGGATCTGCTGTCAGGCGAACGATTCCGCATGGGCGTCGGTGTGGGATGGAACTACGTCGAATACGACGCGTTGGGTCAGGACTTCGCCACTCGCGGTGCTCGAGCCAACGAGCAGATCGAGTTCATCCGTAGGCTGTGGTCCGAGCCGCTCCTCGAATGGGAGGGGAAATTCGATCGCATCGACCGTGGCAATGTGCTGCCTCGACCCAAGCGGCAGATCCCCGTCTGGATCGGCGGGTTCAGCCCGCCGGCCTTCCGCCGTGGGGCCGCCCTCGGCGACGGCTTCATGTTCGCCGGCACCCTGGAACGCACCGTGCCCGCTCTGGCCGAAGTCGAACGCATGGGCAAAGAGAATGGGCGAGACATGGCGAACTACGGCCGTGAACTCGTGCGCACCCGACCCGGCGATCTGCAGACCACACTCGACGAACTACGCCAGTGGCGCGACCTGGGCGGCACCCACTTTGCCGCCGTGTCGATGGACATGGGCCTGGACTCCGCTGAAGCCCACCTCGACTACTTCGGCCAGGTCAAGGCAGCCGCAGGCAACTAACCTGACCGACGAACGTCGGCCCGAGCGGAGCGGTGGAACTCAGACGATGCGGCTGTCCTTGTTACCCCAGTAGCGGTCTTTCAGGATGCGTTTGTAGAGCTTGCCGGTCTCCAGGCGTGGTAGTTCGGCTTCGAAGTCGATGCTGCGGGGGACCTTGTAACGGGCCAGGTTCTCACGGGCGAAGTCCATGAGTTCATCTCGAGTGGCGTCGCCCTCGTCGACGCCGTCGGCGAGCTGCACCACGGCTTTGACCTCTTCGCCGGTGTCGGAGTTTGGCACGCCGAAGACGGCCACATCGGCGACCATGGGGTGCATGGCGAACGCGTCTTCGATCTCCTGGGGGTAGATGTTCACGCCACCCGAGATGATCATGAACGCTTCCCGATCGGTCAGAAACAGAAATCCGTCGTCGTCGAGATAGCCCACGTCGCCCAGCTTGGTCCACAGCGGATTGCTGGGGTGCTGAGAAGCGACCGTCTTGTCCGGATCGTTGTGATATTCGAACACCTTGGCTTCTCGCTCGAAGTAGATCGCTCCTGCTTCGCCGACGGGTAGCTCGTTGCCTGCTTCGTCGCAGACATGCAGCGTGCCCAGAATCGGAGCGCCGACGGTGCCCGGGTGCGCCAGCCATTGTTCGCTGTTGCAATAGGTCATGCCGTTGAGTTCGGTGCCGCCGTAGTACTCGACCACGATCGGGCCCCACCAGTCGATCATCTGGTGCTTGACATCGGCAGGACACGGAGCGGCCGCATGGATGGCGACCTGGTGGCTGGACAGGTCGAACCGGGTGCGGTCGGCATCGTCGAGCTTCAGCATGCGGATGAACATGGTCGGTACCCACTGGCTGTGGGTCACCTCGTGGGTCTCGATGGCCCGCAACGCCTCGACGGGGTCGAAACGATCCATGATCACGTTGGTGCCACCCTGGCTGTGGACACCCGCAGTGAAGGCCAGGGGCGCCGAGTGATAGAGCGGGGCAGGCGACAGGTAGATGGTCTCGGTATCGACGCCGTACAACGAGCTGATGAGGCCATCGAGCGCCGACGGTTCGGCAAACGTGCTGCCACTGAGCGGACGCTTGATGCCTTTGGGGCGCCCCGTGGTGCCCGACGAGTAGTTCATGAAGTCGCCGAGTGGCTCGGCCGGGAGCGGCTCGGTGCTGTGCTTGGCGATCTCGTCTTCGTAGGGCCCAAATCCGTCGAGTGGCCCATCGACAGCGAGTCGAATGGGGGTTGCGTCGAGGTCGCTCAGCATGGCGCCAGCCGCCTCGGCCAACCCGGTCGAGGTCACGAGTGCCTTGGCACCTGAGTCATTCACGATGTAGGCGGCCTCCTCGGCAGTCAGATACTTGTTCACCGCGCACAGATACATCCCCGACCGCACGGCGGCCCAGTAGATCTCGTGAAAGCGAATGTTGTTCTCCATGAACAACGCCACCACGTCACCCTGAACGAGCCCGGCGTCGGCGAACAGCCGTGCCAGCTGAATGCTGCGGTCGTTGAGCTCGCCATAGGTGAGCGTCTCGCCCGAGTGCAACATGATGCTGGCGACCTTGGTCGGATCATTGGCGGCGTGCGAGGCCATGGGCATGAGGGGTTCCCCCGGAGATGTGTGCGTTGGTTCCGTGCGTTCGTTCTCTGCGTTGAATCGCAAGATAGTGCAGGTGCGCCGCTGGGGCCCATATCGCAAGATGCAGTAGCGTCGACAAGATGTCGCAGACGTCAACGACGCGGATGGCCAACGGGACGGTCGAGCTGTCCATCGACGATGGGGTGGCCACGATCACGCTCGATCGACCCGACTTGCTGAACTCCATGAACAACCACTTGATGGACGACATTCGAGCGGCGATCGAAACGTCGGAAGCCGATACCGGTGTCGGCGTGGTGGTGCTGACCGGGAACGGACGGGGTTTCTGCGCCGGCGCCGACCTGAACGCCATGGCTTCAGAGCCGTCCGGCGACCCTCCTCCCGGCGCAGACCGAGACCTCGACGCAGGCACGGCAGCGGTCGACGGCATGAACAATCACTTCAACCCGACGCTGCGAGCCATCAAAAACTGCGCCGTGCCGACCGTCGCTCGCATCAACGGCGTAGCTGCAGGCGGGGGACTGGGTCTGGCACTGTCGTGCGACATCGGGATTGCGGCCGAATCGGCGTTCTTCGTGGCCACCTTCGGTCCCCGTCTGGGCATCGTGCCCGACCTGGGCTCCACGTGGACCCTGCCGCACAAGATCGGCGTGACCCGAGCAATGGCCATGGCCATGCTGGGCGAACGAGTACCGGCACAGCAAGCCCAGGAATGGGGACTGATCTACCGCGCCGTTCCCGACGACGAACTCGACACGGAGGTCGCCCGAGTGACCAACATCTTGAAACGGACCTCGGGCGAAGCCATGCAGCGCATCCGCACCTCGATCGAAAGTGCATCCACCCGATCCTTCAGCGATCAGCTCGACGTCGAGCGCGATCATCAGGCCGTGCTCATCCCGATGAACATGCTCGAAGGCGCCAAGGCGTTCATGGAAAAGCGAGAGCCCGACTTCCGCTAACTCTGATAGGCCGGTATGTCGCAGTCCATCTGTGGGTTGAGCCAACCCAATGCGTTGCCGGTCTAGGGGAGGTTCCGCTCAGCTCATCTGAATCTGGAGCGTCGTGTACCAACCGGTGCACCAAACTGCACATTTGGATCAGATTCGGCGAGCTATGGCAAGAAGGTGGCTCGACGCACCAAGCAGATCCGGTACCGCTTCGAGCGCTCGAAGGCTATCGAGAAGGACCTTCCGGTCAGTTAGGTCGGCGAGTCGCTCAGCCACGTCTTCATCGGTGAAGGCAGTCGCTATGCCCTCGATGCCCACGACAGATTCAAGCTGCAAGCCGACAATGTCTACTTCTACAGCAAACTGCTCGGGCGTGTGGGCAAAGGCCGTGAAACCGCCATCAATTACCGGCTCGAGAACCCCGGTCGCGTCGACAAGATCCGTGGAGGTGATTGTTTGGGGATGCTCGAGGTACATCCGGTCGACGAGCAAACCCATGATGCGGGCTGCCCAGCGTGTGATAGCGGCGGCGTAGACCATGCCACCGACGCGGGTGATCCGAGCAGTTTCGTTCATCACGCGTGCGCGGTCAGCTGCCGTCGTCAGGTGGTAGAGCGGGCCCAGCAACAACACGGCATCGGCGCAACCATCGGTGATGTCGGAAAGATCCCGTGCATCACCCACGCCAGTATCAACGTGACTTCCGTGCCGTTCACGTACCTGCTCAACGTGATTGGGCACGACATCGCGATGGACTACCTTGTAGCCCTGCTCAATAAGCCAGTCGGTGTAGCGCCCGGGTCCGCCGCCAATGTCTGCGACCACTGCCGGAGCAGCCGGAAGGGTGCGGGCAATGATTTCGATGGTACGAATGAACTCTAGCTCGCCGCGACCGTTCGCCAATCGATCGCGTTCGCGATCTTGCTCGTAGTAGGCCTGCATTTCTTCTTCACTCGCCATGGCCGAACGCTACGTCAAACCAGCTCGACGATCCTCGAAATTTCAGGCAAACACTCGATAATCGCGTCGTGATGAGACGCTGTGCGCGCAACACTGCCGGCGGTACGAGCTATCGATTCGCTCGATAACCGCGAGTGCGCTTAGGCGGCGGTGTCTTTGCCGAGGTGGACGGGGACTCGTCGGTCTTCGTCGTCGAATACGGCGACGAGTTCGAGACGGGCGCCGAGGGCTTCGAGGTATTGGCGAAGTGTGGAGACGCGGACGTCTTCTGAGTGTTCGAGTTTGGAGATTGCGCCGATGTATGTTGCGTGCCGATCCAGAGAGCGTCTTGCGCGGTCGTAGCGCATAGTGGTTCTCGGGTCGGCGTGGCTTGCTGCTTCTTGAACGTCGCGGAGCGGGACGCCCGCATCGAGTGCGGCAGTTATGAAGGAGTGGCGCAGGCTGTGTGGCGAGATGCGCTTGTCGATTCCAGCTCGTTCTCGACTGAGGAAGTTTTGGTGTAGTTGGGAGCGGGCCGTTATCGAGTGCCACTAGAAGGGCCCGCGATGCGGCGCGAGCCCGTCGCTGGGAACCGGGTTACGGAGCGCTCGTTCTGTGCGGTCAGGGTCCGATAACGGATTCGTTCCAACTTCGGCGAGGAGCGCGCATCCCAATCGTCTAGCACTGGTTCAAAAGTTTCAGCGTCAACGTAGCACGCCGTGCTACATTGGCTTCATGAGTCAGACCATTACCCAACGAGAGCTTCGCAACAGCAGCGGCGACATCATGCGTCAACTCGACGAAGGAGAGACGTTTATCGTCACCCGCAACGGTGTACCTGTCGGCGAACTAAGTCCGCTCAGACGGCACCGCTTCGTCAAAGCTGAAACCGCAGTGGCTGTGTTTCGTAACGCTCCGCCCATCGATGCGAAGCGGCTCCGGAATGATCTCGACGAGGTCGCGGATCAGACCATAGAACCTCGTGTCTGAGGTCCGAGTCGAGCGGGGAATCCTTGACACCAGCGTCATCATCGATCTCGACACCATTGACCCCGATCTATTGCCCGACGAAGTGGCAATCACATCGATCACCCTGGCAGAACTTGCAGCCGGGCCACACGCAACCAACGACCACCAAGAACGAGCCCGACGACAGGACCGACTACAGCGAACTGAAGCCGCCTTCGACCCGTTGCCATTCGACGCCGACGCATCCCGCGCCTACGGCCGGGTGTATGCAGCGGTCGCGGCCGCAGGGCGAAAAGCCAGAGGCGCCCGAGCTGTCGACCTGCTGATCGCTGCCGTCGCTTGCTCTCGCGAACTACCCATCTACACCCGCAACGGCGCCGACTTCAGACACCTCGACGGCCTGATCGAAGTGTTCGAGATCTGATCTCCATCCACAATCGAGTTCAGTCGCATGGGCATGAACGACTGGAGCGATGCCATAGCGTCGGCAGCACCGGCTACGACCGATGTCATGAACTTTGCGGTCACTCTGGTGAACGACATGTTTGTGTAACGGATGAGAATCCCCAAACGTAGACGTGGTTACACGATCGCACCCACTCGACTCGAATGGGTCGGTTGTGACTCCGACCGTGGTGACGGTCTAGTTTTGATTGCATGAGTGATCGACCGCAGACGCATCAGCGAGTTGTCAGCTATATCGACAAGTCGCGTGAGTACTACGCCGCCCATGGTTATGGCGCGCCCTACCAATGGGCGAGCTATGAAGATGTGCCGTTCGTGAAATGGTCCGAGACCGGCATTGATCTCGGCGATGCGACCGTCGGTGTGGTGACCACCACCTTCCCGACAGCCTTCGCTGCGCCCAAGAAGGTTTATGCCCAGGCATCGTCGCCCACACCCGATGCCATGTTCACCAAGGATCTGTCATGGGACAAGGACGCAACCCACACCGATGACGTGGGCACGTTCCTCCCGCTCGACGCGCTGCACTCGTTGGCCAACGACGGTGTGATCGGCCGGGTCAGCGAACGCTTCTACGGCGTGCCGACCGAGTACTCGCAGCGCCGCACCCATGCCGACGCCGCCGAGATCGTGAAATGGGCCAAAGAGGATGGCGTCGATGCCATGGTGCTCGTCCCGCTTTGACCGGTGTGTCACCAGACCGTGAGTCTGGTTGCGCGACATCTCGAAGAGGCCGGCATCGCCACGGTGATCGTGGGGAGCGCCCAGGACATCGTGGAAACCGCAGGTGTGCCACGGTTCGTGTTCGTCGACTATCCGCTCGGCAATCCCATGGGTCGCCCGGGCGAGCTGGCCGAACAGCGGTACACAGTCGAAGCTGCTCTCGAGCTGCTCACGACCGCAGTTGCGCCTCGCATGACCCGCCGCCTGGATCTGGACTGGGGTAGCGACGAGTGGCGCGCCGTGTACATGCACGTGGGCGACGACAATCGGGCCGAACTCGCCCGCCTGGGCGACGAACGCCGCGCCAAACAAGCCGCACGCAAAGCCGACGCGTAACCAGCGACGATGGCGAACCAACACGGCCTGCTTCCGAAAGCGAACGCAGAAGATCTGACCGAAGAGTTGGCGCGCATCCGCCCAGATAGCTGGTCGCCCGACGCTCCACCGGTGCAGCGACCATACTGAACCGCGTATGCAGCTCTGGCAGAAGATCTTCAGCGCAGTAGCGCTGCTGTTCGTGGTTCTCGTGGGCATCGGCGTCGTCCGCTACAACAATCTGGAAGTCCTGGGCTCGAACATGCACCCGGCCCTGGTCGTTGGAGAGTCCTTCACCGTGCAACCCGGGCGGACACCGGCCGTCAACGACATCATCGTGTTCGATGCGCCGCCGATTGTCGGGGCCGCGACCGGAGGATTGCTGTCACGGTTGGTCGCCGTTGGCGGGCAAGAAGTCAGCTTCGCCGACGGGCAACTCGCCATCGACGGAGTGGTGATCGACGAACCGTTCCTCTGGGAGGAACTGTCGACCGAACCTCGAGCGCTGATTCCGGGCTGCGAGCAGGAGGTGCTCTTGGGTGACCGCTGCGAGATTCCCGATGGCTTCGGCTTTGTCATGGGCGACAACCGACGTGGCTCGAACGACTCACGCGTCTACGGCCCGATCGATCTCTCGACCGTGCAGGCAGTGGTGGTAGATCCGCCGTGGTGGCTCTTCACCGGGCTGTTGCCTTGAGCTAGGCCTTGAGCTCGGCGAGAGCCTCCTCCGCCCGAGCCATTGCATTGTCGACCCGTTGTCGAAACAGGGCAAGCTCTTCGGCATCGATGGCCTTCTGGCCGTTCTTGTAGCGGGCATAGACACCGTGCAGAATGCAGGCGGTCTTGAATCGGTTGAACGCCTGGTAATACGGCAGATCACCCAGATCGCGCCCGGTCTTCTCGGCGTAGCGATTGATGATGAACGCCCGGTCGGGGAAACCCGGTGCCAGGGTCGGCGCATCATTGCTGTCGAGCAGATCGTCGTCGGCCTGCAGCCATGCGTTAAGTGAATAGCCGAAGTCGGCCAGCGGGTCGCCCAACGTGGCGATCTCCCAGTCGACCACAGCAGCGATATGGGCATCGTCGCCGACCATCACATTGTGGGTTCCGTAATCACCATGAACCAGCACCGCCGGTCCCTGGTCGGGCACGGTTGCCACCAGCAGATCGTGCAGCTCGTGGATCTTGGGGTTGTCGATCTCGGCGTGCTCGATCGATGCATTCCACGAGCGGTACCACGTCTTGATCTGACGCAGGACGTAGTCCTCTTTGCGCCCCAGATCGCTCAGCCCGATCTCGTCGGGATCCAGCGAATGCAGCGCCGCCAGCGTATCGATCCACGATTCGGCCATGGTCTGGCGGTCCGATTGGGGCAGGAAGGCTTCGACGTCTTCGGCGTTGTACAACGCCTTGCCGTCGATCAGGCCCATGACATAGAAGTGCGCGCCGGTGATCTCGGGCGACTCGCAAAACCCCAACGGCTCGGCGACCGGCACCGCTGTCGGCCACAGGGCGGAGATGCACGCCCATTCACGAGCCATGTCGTGGGCTTTCGGCAACAGCTCTCCCATGGGAGGGCGACGAATGACCGCTGACCTGCCGCCCTCGGTGGAGTCGATTCGATAGGTCAGGTTCGAGTGGCCGCCTTCGAGCTTGGTCCACACAAATGGTGGCGTGAGCGATTCGACATGTTCATCGACCCACGCTTCGACCTTCGCCACGTCGTACCCGACGATCTGTTCGGCATCACGATCATTCGCAGCGCTCATGGTCATGTGCCCATCGACGCGAACGTCTTGCCTTCGGCAGCCAGTTTCTCGAGCAGCGGGGACAGCTTCCAGTGATCGCCATCGAGTGTCTCGCCGTACTTCTTGATCTTGGCCACCACAGTGTCGAGGCCCAGCGTGTCGGCCCAGAACATGGGTCCACCGGTGTAGACCGGCCAGCCATAGCCGTTGATCCAGATCACGTCGATGTCGCTGGGGCGAATGGCGATGCCCTCTTCGAGAATCTTGGCGCCCTCGTTGACCATGGGCAGCAAGCAGCGCTCCAGGATCTCTTCCTCGGTGAACGTGCGCTGCTCGTGTCCTTGCCCGGCACCGAAGTCGGCAATCATCTGCTCGACCTCGGGATCCGGTGTCTTGGCCCTGGTCTTGGGATCGTAGGTGTAGTAGCCGCGGCCGTTCTTCTGGCCCTTGCGGCCGCTCTCGTTCATGAGTTCACGTACCGACGAGCTGGTCGAGGTCTCGGCCTTCCAGCCAATGTCGAGCCCGGCCAGGTCGCTCATGGCGAATGGTCCCATCGGGAAGCCATAGTCGTAGAGCACGTCGTCGATCTGCGCCGGCGTTGCGCCTTCGAGGCTCATGGCATCGGCTTCGATGCGGCGCATCGCCAGCATGCGGTTGCCCACAAAGCCCTTGCACACCCCGACCAGCGCAGGAATCTTGCCGATCTTCTTGGCGACGGACATCGATGTCGCAATGACCTCGTTCGACGACGCGTCACCGCGCACCACTTCGAGCAGCTTCATGACGTTGGCGGGGGAGAAGAAGTGCAGGCCGATCACGCTCTCGGGGCGGGAGGTGACCGACGCGATCTCGTTGATGTCGAGCGCCGACGTGTTCGACGCCAGCAACGCGCCCGGCTTGCAGATCTCGTCGAGTTGACGAAAGATCGACTGCTTGAGATCCATGTCCTCGAAGACGGCTTCGATGATCATGTCGCACTCGGCGAAGTCACCCATGTCGGTCGATCCCGAGATCAGACCCATGCGGGTTTCGACATCGTCGGAACTGATGCGACCCTTGGATGCAGTGCGTTCGTAGTTGCCGCGCACCACACCCAGACCCCGCTCGAGTGCGTCGTTCGTCTGTTCCACGATATTCACGGGGATACCGGCATTGGCGAAGTTCATGGCAATGCCACCGCCCATGGTGCCTGCACCCAAGATGCCGACACTGTTGATCTCGATCTGCGGTGTGTCCTTGGGGACATCGGGCACCTTGGCTGCCTGGCGTTCGGCAAAGAAGTAGTACCGCTGTGCTGCCGACTGCGTGCCGGTCATCAGTTTGGTGAACAAGTCGCGCTCGACCTTGAGGCCTTCGTCGAATGGCAGATTGACGGCAGCTTCGATGCACTGCACGTTGTATTCCGGTGCCAGGAAATTGCGCGTCTTGCGGGCGATGCCGGCGCGGAACTGCTCGAAGATCTCGGGCTTGCCCCGAGCGTCGGCGAGTTTCTCGTCGAAGTCACGGATGCGCACCAATGGCCAACCCTCGGCCACGGCCTTCTCGGCAAATGCAATCGCACCCCTTTGGAGATCGTCGACGACCTCGCTGATCAAGCCACACTCGAGCGCTTCATCGGCGCCGATGGGTTCACCCGAGGTCATCATCTGGAGTGCCTTGGCCACGCCGGTCACCCGGGGGAGTCGCTGGGTACCGCCTGCACCGGGCAGCAAGCCCAGCTTGACTTCGGGAAGACCGAACTTCGCGCCGGCTACACCAACTCGATAGTGGGCCGCCATGGCCGTTTCCAGGCCCCCGCCGAGCGCAGTGCCGTGAATGGCCGCAACGACCGGCTTGGTCGAATTCTCCATGGCCGCTTGTGCCTCTTGCAGCGACTTGCCCTGGGCGGCCCCACCGAATTCGGTGATGTCTGCGCCGGCAATGAAGGTGCGGCCATCGCAGATCAACACGATGGCGTTGACCGAATCATCGGCGAGCGCCGCCTCCATGCCGTCGACGATCCCGGTGCGCACATGATGACTCAGGGCATTTACCGGCGGGTTGTTGACCGTGATGACGGCGACCGCGCCATGATTCTCGATCGACACGGACTCGGTCAGTTCTGCCATGGTGGCTCCTTCTGCGACGCGTTGCGGCCTCAAACCTACGACGTCGAGGTGCCGGCGGGGGAATTGGCGGCCCAGATCCCCTAGGGTGTGGGCGCTGACAAGGGCCCCAACAAAGGCGTTGCTCCCGAATGAATCCATCACCCGATGATGTATTGAACGAGTGGCTGAAAGGCGAAGAACTCGCCGAAGCCATGGTCCCCATGGTCGGCTCGCTGTACCGAGACCGAGACATAGTGGTTTCGATCTACGGCCGGCCGCTGGTGCGCCAATCTGCGACCAGCATTCTGAAAGCGCACCGGTATGCCCGCCAGATAACGAACAGCGAGTTACCCATCGCCAAGAGCCATGCGATGCTCGCCGCGCTGGTCACGCGCCCACTCGATTCGGCCCGGGTGGATCTCGGCAAACTCACCACCGGCTACGTGGGCGCCGAGAACGACGGCGATGGCGGTGAACAAACCATCGACGAATACCTCGATCAGGTATTGGCACCCATCTCATCGGGCTCCGGACGGCTGTTGAGCGAGCCGACCGATGTCGTGCTGTACGGCTTCGGTCGCATCGGCCGCTTGCTCGCTCGCATTCTGATCGAACGAACCGGTAGTGGCGCAAAACTTCGCCTCCGCGGCATCGTGCTGCGGCCCGGAGGCCCAGAAGACGCCGAGAAGCGGGCCAGTCTGTTGCGACGCGACTCGGTGCATGGCCCATTCACCGGCACGATCAGGGCCGACAACGACAAGAGTCAGATCATTGCCAATGGCAATCCGATCCAGTTGATCTATGCCAACTCACCCGCCGACGTCGACTACACGGCCCATGGAATCAGCAATGCGATCGTGATCGACAACACCGGTATCTGGAGAGACGAAGCAGGCCTTGGTCAGCATCTGCAGGCGCCCGGTGTGCAGCGCGTGCTGCTCACCGCCCCGGGTAAGGGAGCGATCAAGAACATCATCTACGGGGTGAACGACGGTGAGATCACCGAAGAGGATCGTGCGCTGAGTGCGGCTTCGTGCACCACCAACGCAATCGTTCCGGTGCTCAAGGCCATGCACGATGAGTACGAGGTCGTGAGTGGACACCTCGAGACGGTGCATGCCTACACCAATGACCAGAACCTGACCGACAACTTTCACCGCAAGGCCCGCCGTGGTCGAAGTGCACCCTTGAACCTGGTGATAACCGAGACCGGCGCAGCCACCGCAGTAGCCAAAGCGCTACCCGAGCTGGCGGGCCGCCTGACCGGCAATGCCATTCGTGTTCCCACCCCCAACGTGTCGCTGGCCATCTTGAATCTCGAGTTGGGCCGCGAAGGTGATCGCGATCAGATCAATGCCTATCTGCGGCGATTGTCGGTCGACTCGCCGCTGCGAGATCAACTCGACTTCACCTCTTCCGAAGAGATCGTGTCGAGCGACCTGATTGGTTCGGACCGCGCCGGCATTGTCGACTCGAAAGCCACCATCGTGAATGGCAGCCGATGTGTGCTCTATGTGTGGTACGACAACGAGGCTGGTTACAGCTATCAGGTGGTCCGCGTCGTACAAGACCTGGCCGGCCTGAACTACCCGTCGGTGCCCTGAGCTCACCTACGCTGGAGCCATGACGACAGCAGCTTCTGCGACCCCAGCCTCCGGGTCCACCGTGTTCGACGACACTCATGATCTGTTCCGGCAGTCGTTCCGCTCGTTCGTGGCGGCGGAGATGACGCCGCACGTGGACCAATGGGAGCGCGATGGGATCATGGATCGAGGGGTCTACACCAGCGCAGGCGAGCACGGCTTCGTGGGCATGGCCATCCCCGAAGCGCACGGTGGCGGCGGCAGCAATGACTTCCGATTCAATGCAATCATCGCCGATGAGCTCGCGGCGGCGAACATCGGCGGAGGCGGGTTGGGGCTGACTCTGCACAACGACATCACCACGCCGTACTTCATCGAATACTGCAATGCAGAACAAGCTCAGCGTTGGCTTCCGGGAATCGCGTCGGGTGAGCTCATCACGGCCATTGCCATGACCGAGCCGGGTACCGGGTCCGACCTGGCCTCGGTTGCTACGAGTGCCGTGCGCGACGGTGGCGAGTACATCCTGAACGGCGCCAAGACCTTCATCACCAACGGCATCAACTCCGACCTGGTGATCGTGGTGTGCAAGACCGACACCGATGGCGGGCACGGCGGCATGTCCCTGCTGGTGGTCGAGCGCGACATGCCTGGCTTCGAGCGCGGACGCAACCTGGACAAGGTCGGGCAACACTCCGCGGATACGGCCGAGCTGTTCTTCAGTGATGTGCGAGTGCCCGTGGCGAACCTGCTTGGTGAAGAAGGCCGAGCCTTCGACTACCTGTCATTCAACCTGGCCCAAGAGCGGCTGTCGATCGGCCTCTTCGGCCTCTATGTCGCCCAAGCCGCAATCGGCTGGACGATCGACTACGTCAAGGAACGCACGGCCTTCGGACAACCGCTCGCCAAGTTTCAGAACACCAAGTTCGAGCTCGCCCAGATGGCAACCGAGGTGGCGGTCACCGAACCGTTCATGAACCAGAGTCTGCTGAAGCTCAACGACAATACGCTCACGCCCGGCGATGCAGCCATGGCCAAATTGTGGGGAACACAACTGCAGAACCGAGTCACCGATCAATGCCTGCAGCTCTTCGGCGGGTACGGCTACATGAGCGAATACCCGATCTCGCGCGCATGGGTCGATGCCCGCGTGTGCACCATCTACGGCGGCACCTCGGAGATCATGAAGACGATCATCTCCAAAGAAGTACTGGCCTGAGGTCTTTGACATGAAGCTGGCAAACGTCGAAGGACGCGCCTGTGTGGTGTCGGCCCAGGGTGGCTTCGATGTCGCCACCGTCTCCCGGAACGAATTCTCGTCATCGGTAGATGATCTGGTGACGCGACTCGTCGAGTTGCAGACATGGGTCGACGCAACCGAGCCTGCTCTCGATCCCGCACTGTCGACGACTGCGCTGCAGACCGAGCTGCACCGTCTGGGGCCACCGGTCACGCGGCCGCCTCAGATATTCGCGATCGGGCTGAACTACGCCGATCACGCGGATGAAACGGGTATGGAACTACCCACACAGCCAATGGTGTTCACGAAGTGGACGTCGTCGTTGGCGGGTCCGGGAGCGGAGGTGTCGTTGCCGGCAGACACCGTGGACTGGGAAGTCGAACTGGTTGTCGTGATTGCAAAAGGTGGTCGCGGCATCGCCGCCGCCGATGCGTTCGACCATATTGGCGGGTACTGCGTGGGTCAAGACATCAGCGAGCGACGACTCCAGATGGCGAGCGCGCCTGCACAATTCAGCCTGGCCAAGAGTCTCGAGAACTTCTCGCCGATCGGTCCTTGGCTCACGACGCTCGATGAACTCGAGGATCCAATGGATCTCGCGATTGGTTGTCGGCGCGACGATCAGGCGCTGCAACAGTCGCGGACTTCACACCTGATCTTCGATGTGCCGACCCTGATCGAGTACTTGTCGGGTCGCGTCGAACTCCTGCCCGGTGACATGATTTTCACGGGCACTCCCGACGGTGTCGGCGTGGGCCGCCGACCCCGTGTGTTCATCGAACCGGGGTGGGCTATCACGTCGGAAATCGAAGGCCTCGGTCAGATGCAGAACACGTTCGTCGACTAGGTGGCTGCGCGTGCCGGAAGCGGAGTGGTGAGGTCGAGCACCATGTCTTCCATGAAGAACTCCCAGTAGCGAGAAGACTTGTTACGGACCTTCTCCAGGCATTCAACGGTGTCGACCAGGATCGGTACACATTTTCCCAGGTAGTCGCCGTATTGGTCGATGGGTGGTCCAATGACACGCAGGGGCATGCCGAGTAGACGGTTGGCGACCCGCACCAATGGTGGCTCCACCGAGGCAACCAGCAGGGTTGCTTCTTGGTGACGCAAACCAAAGCGCAAGAACTCGCGGATCAACATCGCCAGAACCTGGCGCGGCTCGGTGTGCCGACCGACCGCGAGCCGTGAGACCTCGGCGACGGTATTCCGCTCCCTGGCGAGGTAGGCCTCGAACTCGGGGTCGAGCGTGTGATGCGACAGCATCGGCAAACGCCCTTCGGTTCGCACGATTCTGACGGTTCCACAGATCTCGTCTCCGCAGTACACGCCGAAATAGATGCTGTCATCGATGTGGAGATCAGCAGGGAGCTCGGCAGGCAACGTCGCGAGCAAGCCGCTCTCGAAGTACCGGATGGTCTGAAACCATCTCAGGCGCTCGATTTCGTCTCGGTCGAAAACGGCGCGCGCATGGAGAGCAGATAGGCTTGTGACCGGGTTCATAGCGCCCCTCGGATTGGTGCTAGGTGGGTCTTGCGTCTCCAGTCTGGCACATAACTCTTGTTGAGTGTCAGCCGCAGTCACAATTTTACGCAACGTGGCCGGCGGCCTCAGTCACGTAGTCCGTCGCGGCGACTCTCGATCCGATCGAGAAAGGCACTGAGTGCCTCGTCTGATAGCGGTTCGCCGTAGTCGAAGTCGTCTCGGCTCTGCTCGAAGACGGCGCGATCGATGGCGATCGTGGTATCCCATGCCGGACTCTGGCGCAGATCGTGGCGCTCGTTCACTATGCGTGCCTGCATCACTTTGGTGGATTCATTGCCGGGAACCATGCGCACATAGTCACGGACCATGTCGAGGTCGCTGTCGGCGCTCGCAACGATCACACAGTCGAGGTCATCTCGCGTGCACATGACCAGCGCGTCGAGCGCCAACCACACGTCGACGCCCTTTTCCTGGCCCCGGTGCCTGGACTTCACGCGAGCCTGGGCGACCTCGCCCTGGTGTTTCTGAGGCTGACCCAGATTGCGATCGCGAATGGTCCACTCCCAGCGATAGCGCAAGGGCTTCTCGAGGACCACGACGTCGGTAGCAACCATCAGTTCATGACGGCGGCGTTGCGTTTGGTGCCCCTCGGGGTCGATATCGGCTGACGGGATACCGGTTGCGTATCGCACCTCGACGAGTTCGTCATCGCCCGCAAGCGCCCGGGCCAGCAACAGCGGATGCATGTTGCCGTGCCCAAACGCATAACGAGCGCCGATCGTGACGTTCTGCCCGTCGATAAAGACGCCTACTCGCAGGTCAGCGGCCTCCGAGCAGCTGACCCAGGATCATCTTGCCCGCTTGCCCCTTGAGTAGATCACCGGCCATATCCATGAGGCCGCCGCCGTTCTGATCGTCGTCGCCATCGAGCAGGTCGAGAATCTGACCGAACATGCCGTCGTGCTGCTTGACTTCGACTCGTTCTTGTTCGAGCGAGGTTGCGACCTGGTCGCTGCCAGCACCACCCATCTTCTTGCCCAGATAACCCAGCACGATGGGTGCCAGGATCGGCAACAACTTGGTCACCATCGACGAGTCCAGGCCACTTGCGGCCTGCACGTGTTGCTCAACACGAGGGCGAGCCTGGCCGAAGACGTGGCCCAAGATCTTGTCGCCGTCGCGCTCGGCCTGCTTCTTCGCCCACGGGTTGCCGAACACCACGCCCAGGTTGTCCAGAATGGTGCCGTCGTGAACGCTGCCGAGGGCGTTGGTCAGCGAAGAAGCACCATTGGCCTGGCGACTGTTTCGGGCCAAACCGCCCAACAGCGCAGGAAGCGCAGCCGCCACCCCTTTGCCTACGGCTTCGTTGTCGGCCCCGAGGGCACCAGCAAGCGCGCCCAGGGTGTCTCCACCCAGGGCTCCGGCGAGATCTTCAAGCATTGACATTGGGACAACCTTTTCTAGTTCGATAGATACCGGCGATCCTACAGATCTGTGACGGGTGCCACTCATGCCAGGTCAAGAAGCCCAGGCACCGATTAGCCTGCGGCGGTGACGTCTCACGCAATGAACACCCCGATCCTGCAAACAGTTGCGCTCGGCGAGCAATGGCCCACGTTGGACCCGTTTCTGTTCTTGGCGCATCATCTCGATCACTATCCCGAGGCCAATGGCAGCCTGGGGCCAGCAGCACCACTCGACGGCCGCCACATCGGCCGGGACTTCGCCGGCGTCGACGGCTGGAACATGTATCACGGCGCCACGGTGCCCGGCTTCCCGCAGCACCCCCATCGCGGCTTCGAAACCATCACCTATGTTCGACAAGGGTGGTGTGATCACGCCGACTCGCTCGGTGCTCGAGCCCGCTTCGGTGAGGGCGACGTGCAATGGCTGACCGCCGGTTCCGGCATCGTGCACAGCGAGATGTTTCCGCTGTTCGATGTCGACAAGCCGAACCCGCTGCATCTGTTTCAGATCTGGTTGAACCTTCCGGCCGAGAACAAGATGGTCGAGCCCTACTACTCGATGCTCTGGGCCAGCGAACTACCTTCGTTCGAGGCCGCCGATGGTGTCGACGTCACCTTGATCACCGGGTCCCTCGACGGCCACGAGCCACCAGCACCACCACCTCACTCGTGGGCGGCACACTCCGGTAGCGACGTGGCGATCTGGCATGTCCGCCTTGGTGCCGGCAGTGTCTGGACTCTTCCGGGCGGGCCCCGTGACATCGGCCGGGTGCTCTACCACTTCGATGGATCCGACCTGAGCATCGGCGGTACCAAGGTCGAGGTGAACACCGGCGTGGTTCTCGACAGCGCGCAGTCGGCGGACCTTGCAGCCTCGGATGGCGCAGAGTTTCTGGTCCTGCAGGGCCGGCCGATCGGCGAGCCCGTCGCCCAACACGGCCCGTTCGTGACGAACACCCAGACCGAGATCGAACAGGCCTTCCGCGACTACCAGCAGACGGGCTTCGGGGGCTGGCCATGGAACACCGATGATCCTGTTCATGGGCCCGACAAACAGCGGTTCGAGGACAAACAACATCTGAGGCCTGAATCCCACTAGATTTGGCGTCACAATGACTACAGACGCATCGATCATCTACACCCTGACCGACGAGGCCCCGGCGTTGGCGACCCGTTCGCTGCTGCCGATCGTCGAAGCATTCGCCAGTGCAGCTGGTGTCTCGGTAGCGACCCGAGACATCTCGCTGGCTGGGCGCATCTTGGCGAACTTCAACGAATGGCTCACGCCCGAGCAGCAAACACCCGACGCGTTGGCAGAGCTCGGTGAATTGGCAAAGACACCGCAGGCCAACATCATCAAGCTGCCCAATATCAGCGCCTCGGTGCCGCAGCTGAAGGCTGCGATTGCCGAACTGCAGGCCAAGGGCTACGGGCTACCTGATCTGCCCGACGATCCCGAGACCGACGAAGAACGCTCGATTCGCGCTCGCTACGACAAGGTCATGGGCAGCGCAGTGAACCCCGTGTTGCGCGAAGGCAACTCGGACCGACGGGCCCCGGCCGCAGTCAAGAAATACGCCCAGGCCAATCCACACTCCATGGGTGCATGGTCTTCGGACTCGGCCAGCCATGTGGCCACGATGAGCAGTGGCGACTTCCGCCACAACGAGCAATCGACGACTGTCGACGCAGCCACCACCGCGCGTATCGAGTTCGTGACTGCGAGCGGCACTCAGGTGCTGAAAGAAGTGCCTCTGCTCGAAGGCGAGGTCATCGACGGCACGTACATGTCCAAGGCTGCACTCGATGCGTTTCTGGCCGAGCAAGTGGCCCAAGCTCGCGAATCGGGCGTGCTTTTCTCACTGCACATGAAAGCCACGATGATGAAGGTGTCTGATCCCATCATCTTCGGGCATGGCGTGCGCGCCTACTTCAACGACATGTTCGCAGAACATGCCCACGCGCTCGCCGACGCCGATGCCGACCCGAACAATGGCCTGGGCAACGTGCTTGCTTCGCTCGACGATCTCGACGCCGACACTCGCGCATCGATCAAAGCATCTATCGCCGCCGCCTACGAGCGTGGCCCGGGGTTGGCCATGGTCGACAGCGATCGCGGCATCACGAATCTGCATGTGCCCAGCGATGTGATCATCGACGCATCGATGCCCGCCATGATCCGCACGTCGGGCCAGATGTGGAATGCGGCTGGTGAGCTACAAGATGCCAAGGCCGTCATCCCCGACAGCAGTTATGCCGATCTCTACTCGGCCACGTTCGACAACTGCAAGGCGAACGGTGCGTTCAACCCGGTCACCATGGGCACGGTGCCCAACGTCGGTCTCATGGCACAAAAGGCCGAGGAATACGGCTCGCACGACAAGACCTACGAGATCGAAGAGCCCGGCACCATGCAGATCGTGGCTGGCGACGGCACGGTGCTGACCTCGCATCAGGTCGAACCCGGTGACATCTGGCGAGCCTGCCAGGTCAAGGACTTGCCCATTCAGGACTGGGTCAAGCTGGCGGTCAACCGAGCCCGAGCCACCGGCTGGCCAGCCGTCTTCTGGCTCGATGCCGCCCGAGCCCACGACGCTCAGCTGATCGCCAAGGTCGAGCAGTACCTGGGCGATCATGACACCGATGGCCTCGACATCCGAGTCATGAACGTGGCCGATGCCGCGGCATTCAGTCTCGACCGCGCCCGTGCCGGCGAGAACACGATCTCGGTGACCGGCAACGTGCTGCGCGACTATCTGACCGACCTGTTTCCCATTCTCGAACTCGGAACGAGTGCGAAGATGTTGTCGATCGTGCCGTTGATGAACGGCGGAGGTCTGTTCGAGACCGGCGCTGGTGGTTCGGCGCCGAAACACGTGCAACAGTTCGAGAAAGAGAATCACCTGCGCTGGGATTCATTGGGTGAGTTCTTGGCGCTCTCCGTCTCGCTCGAACATCTCGGCGAGGTCTTCGACAACCCGGCTGCGCTCATGCTGGGCGACACGCTCGATACCGCCACCGAACAGGTGCTGCTCAACCGCAAGTCACCTTCGCGTAAGGTGAACGAGCTCGACAACCGCGGTAGCCACTTCTACCTGGCGATGTACTGGGCTCAGGCGCTGGCCGACCAAACCAGCAACGCCGACGTGGCCGCCAAGTTCGCGCCGTTGGCAAACGCTCTGGCAGCGAACGAAGCCACCATCGTCGAGGAGCTGAACGCAGTACAGGGTCAACCCATGGATATCGGCGGCTACTACGCGCCGGATGAAGAACTGGCGAGTGCCGCTATGCGCCCCAGCCCGACGTTCAACGCACTTCTCGCTGACTTCACCGCCTGATGTCCTCTGACGCTTGGTTGGCTGTTTCCTCGAAGCTGTTGGCGCCGGACCTGGTCGAGGTCAATCGGCTTGCGGCGCGAGCCCCCACCGTCGGATATGACTCCGCCGATGCGGCTCGTATCGGTGCCAGCTCCAAATGGCGGGCTTCGCTCGATGGCAAATGGAACTTTCGGCTGATCGACAGTCCCGACCGGCTACCGCCGCACTGGCCCGAGCAGTCGACATCCATGGCCCGTGCCTGGAATCCGGTCGACGTGCCGGGTTGCTGGACCCGCCAGCGGGTCGGCGACTGGCCCCATTACACGAACATCAACATGCCGTGGTCGGGTCTCGATGCGCCCGAAACGCCGGCTCGCAATCCGACTGGGCTTTACCACCGCCGCGTCGAGATCGACGAACGTTGGCTCGAGCGAACCGTCGTGCTGCACCTGGGTGGCTTCGAGAGCGTGGCCGCGGTGTGGTGCAACGGCGACTTCATCGGCATGGGCAAAGACAGCCGGCTGCCATCGGAGTTCGACGTCACCAGTTCTCTGGTGGCGGGTCGTAACAGCCTCGACGTCATGGTGATTCGCTACAGCGACGCCACGTGGATCGAAGATCAGGATCATTGGTGGCATGCCGGCCTGCATCGCAGTGTGTTTCTCGAGGCTCGGGCTCCCAAACGCATCGACGACGTTGCCAGCACTGCAGACTTCGACGCCGATACCGGCATGGGCGCACTGCACGTCGACGCCCACGTGTGCGGCGCAGGTGCATTCGGCGTGCGAGCCACATTGTTCGATGGCGACCACGAAGTCGCCACCGCCCGAGCCCAGGTGCCCGACGCCCCGCACGGCACGCCGCTCGAACAGTTGGCCGCTGCGTACTCGTACCCCGGCCGGGTCGGGTCGCTGGATCTCGCTGTGGGTGCGGTCACACCGTGGACGGCAGAAGATCCCCGGCTGTACCGGTTGGTGGTCGAGCTCGTCGACCAGTTCGACAAGACGCTGCATGCAACTGCGGTGAACGTCGGCTTTCGCCGCATCGAGATTCGTGATCGCCGACTGCTCGTGAACGGCACGCCGGTGGTTTTGCTGGGCGTCAATCGCCATGACCACCATCCGGTGACCGGCAAGGTGCAGACGGTCGACGATCTGCGCCAGGACCTGCTCAGCATGAAGCGAGCGAATATGAACGCCGTTCGCTGCGCGCACTATCCCAACGATGACCGCCTGCTCGATCTGTGTGACGAGCTCGGTATGTATGTCGTTGACGAGGCAAATATCGAGAGTCATGCCCGGCTGCGTTCGGTAGCCGATGACACCCGCTACCTGGGCGCGTTCCTGGACCGGGTCAAGCGCATGGTGTTGCGCGACCGAAATCACGCCAGCGTGATCATGTGGTCGCTCGGCAACGAGTCAGGCCACGGTGCAGCACACGATGCCAGCGCGGCATGGGTGCGCGCCGTCGACGACAGCCGCCCGGTCCATTACGAGGGTGCCATCCAACGCCGCTTCGACGTGAACACCAGCGATGAGTCACGAATGCTCGAGTGGCCCCGCGCTCGAGAACGACTGGTCACCGATGTCGTGTGCCCCATGTACACGCCGATCGACAGAATCGTGAAATGGGCCCGGTGGGCCGAAGAGACCGGCGGCGACGATCGCCCGCTCATCATGTGTGAGTACAGCCATGCCATGGGCAACTCGAATGGTTCGGTGGCCGACTATGCGCAGGCGTTCTTCGACGAACCAGCACTTGGCGGCGGATTCATCTGGGACTGGCGCGACCAGGGCTTGCGCGAAGTCGACGAACGCGGCCGGGTGTATTGGGCCTATGGCGGGCACTTCGGCGACGAACCGAACGACGCCAACTTCTGTATCAACGGCCTGGTCGGCCCCGATGGCCAGCCACACCCAGGGCTGACCGAGGTGGCTTGGGCGTACCGGCCGGTTTCGGTGACATCGGTGCGCGGCCGCCGGGTCCGGGTGACCAACCGGCGTGCCTTTGCCTCGCTGGGTGACCTCGAAGCCACCTGGGACCTGCTGATCGATGGCCGGTCTGTCGAGCACGGCCCACTCGAGATAGAACTCGATGCCGGCATGTCCAAGGTGTTGTCCATTCCGACCACTGTCGACCTCGAGAAGAACACCGATGCCCGGATCCATGTGCGCTGGCGTCAACGGTCCGACACGCCGTGGGCCGACGCCGGGCACCTGGTGTCCTGGGACGAAATCACGCTGCGCTCGGTCGATCTGCAGACTTCGGCACCGATACCGGAACGCGTCAGTGCAATGCAGGGAGGGGGAGTGGTTCGCGCCGGCGCCACCACGCTCACCTGGGACGGCACCGGCGCCACCACATGTGTGATCGACGGTCTCGATGTCGGCTTGGGTCACATGGCGCCGAGTCTGTGGCGTGCACCCACCGACAACGATGGTGTTCGCCACGGCTGGATGAGCGAAGTATCCGGCGTTCGCCCCCAGTGGATTGCATGGGGACTCGACTCGATAGACGTGCAACTACAGAGCATCGAGCGGGGCGAAGGCGCCGACGGCGCCACCTCGATCAGCTTCACCCGGCATCTGGTGGGCGCACAGGCCTCTGCAGTCGCCACCAGTCTGTACATCATCCACGACACGTCGATCGAACTGCACGAGTCCATCGACATACCCGACGTCTGGGCGGACCTACCCCGGGTTGGCACCCGTTTCGAAGTAGCGCCGAGATTCGATCGACTCAGCTGGTTCGGCTGCGGACCGCACGAAACCTATCCCGACCGCAAGTCATCGGGTATGACGGGCGTCTGGCACAGCCGAGTCGCAGATCAGTATCACCCGTTCGTCGTTCCCCAAGAACACGGAGCGCACGCCAACACCCAGTGGTTTACCTTGACCGACCGTCACGGCAAGGGACTGCGTGTTCGCAGCCTCTCGCCGATGTCGTTCAGCGCCCGGTTCGAACACGACGCCACCCTGGCCGCAGCATCGACCATTGCCGACGTGGAGCAGTCCGACACCATCGAGGTGCACGTCGACGCAGCGACTCGCGGTCTCGGCACCGCTGCGTGCGGACCCGACGCCTTGCCCGAATATCTGATCGGTCCGGGCCGCTACCAATGGTCCACCATCTTCGAAGCCGCGCGAGACGTGCGCCATGACGGTTGATCTTGACGGTTGATCTGGCCGGGCACGGCGGCGAACGAGCTCGTTTTCACCTGGCGATTCCCGTCAATGATCTGGCGGCAGCCGCCGAGTTCTACGGCCATGTGCTCGGTTGTGCGCGAGGGCGCGAATCCGACATCTGGATCGATTGGAACCTGGGCGGGCACCAGCTCGTCACCCATGTCGTGCCGGGCTGGACAGGCGTGGCGGGAACCAACCCCGTCGACGGCAGCGACGTGCCGGTGCCGCACTTCGGGGTGTTGATGACCCCCGAAGCGTTTGGCGACTTCGCCGATCGCCTGGTTGCCGCCGAGGTCGAGTTCGTGATCGAACCAACCGTGCGCTTTGCCGGGCAGGTCGGCGAGCAGCACACCATGTTCTTCCTGGATCCGTCGGGCAACGCCCTGGAATTCAAAGCATTCGCCGACGACACCCAAGTCTTTGGGGTTCAGTAAATATCCGGAGTTCCACGGGCGAACTTTAGCGTCAGCGAACCAACTGCTGCGGCAAGGGCCACGCCCGTCAACAGCAGGGTCGCCGCGCCAAAGCCGTTGCTTGTATCGGCGACCCATCCCACTGCATAGGGGCCGGTGAAGCCGCCGATCTCGCCCACGGCGAAGAACAGTCCGGTGGCTGCCCCGATGTCGCTGACACCGATTTCGGGATCGTCCATGATCTCGAGAAACAGCAAGGGGATGATGCCCGCTCGGGCGAAGCCCAACACGCCGAGCGCAAGCAGCAGTGGTGCAATGGGTAGTGCTTCCAGCGCTGCGACCATGAGCCCGATGATCACGAAGATTGCCACCAGCGCATGCGGCCGTCGCCAGGTCGGGACGAGTCGCGAGATGGTGAGCGCCCCGATGATGCCCATGGTGACGCTGATGGAAGCCATATAACCCGCAGCATCGTCTGATTGGCCCGTGTCGGTGAGAATCTCCGGGAGCCAGTTCGAAAGGGCGTGGCTGAAGAAGAACGAGAACAGGCTGATCCCCAAGATGATCTGCATGGAGCGCACCTTGAGCAGGCGGGTGATCGTCGCCCGATCGGTGCGGGTGTCGCCCTGTTGCACATGGGCGACTGCTCGAGAGGCGTACAACCAGCCCAATGTGGCCGTGAAGGACAGCCCCGCCATCACGACCACCACCGGCCGCCAGTTGTCGTCGAACAACGGCAGCAGGATCGGGTTCGTGACCGCCAGGGCAATGGCCGTGCCGAGGGCCGGAGATGCAACCGCCAGGCCGGTCGGCAGGCGCCGCGCGTTGGCCTCGAACAACGAAGCGACCAGCTTGGGAGTGGCGATGGAAACCAGTGGTCCGCCGACGCCGAATACGGCGACTGCGGCGAACAAGCTGATCGGACCGGTGGCGAGGCTGCGCAGCAGCAGCGACGAAGTGATGGTCAGCCCGCCGATCAGCAACGACCCGCGTAGGCCCAGGCGGTCCACCACTGCGCCAGCGGGCACGGCAGTGAAGACATAGATCAACGCCCACGCGCCCAGGATCGATCCCATCGTGCTGCGGCTCAGCAGCAGGTCGTTGCTGATCTCGTCGACCAGCGGAGCCATGACCCCGATGGCGAGGCCGAACGACACATAGACCCCGCACACGCCAGCAACCGCGAGCCACGGCGAATGCACGCGTGAGTGGACGGTGGACATGCCGCGAAGCTAGCTGTTAGTCGGCGGCTTCGAGTCCTGTGATGATCGGCAGGTCGTCCAAGGCCGAACGCAGCGAGTCGGACCAATTCTGCGATATTGCTCGGTAGTCGTCGTCGTCGGCGTGCAACCGCAGCGTCGGACCCGCCTGTAGCGAATCGGCGTGATAGATCGAAAGGTCTACGGGCAGGCCGACCGACAGATTGGACTTCTGAGTCGAGTCCATAGAGACCAGTAACAGGTTCACCGCCTCGGAAAACCGCATGTCGGGGTCATAGCTGCGGATCAGAATCGGGCGGCCGTACTTGGTCTCGCCGATCTGCAGGAACTGAGTGTCGGAGCTGGTCTCGATGAAGTTGCCTTCTGAATAGATCAGGAACATGCGAGGTTCCATACCCTTTATCTGGCCACCGACGATCGCCGATGCCCCAAAGGCGTTGGCGTTCTGCCCCAAGCCTTCGTGTTTCGAGATGACCTCTCGCAGGGTCGTGGCGACCAGCTGGGCGACCTGGAACATGGTCTCGGTGTGGGTGATGTCCAGGTCCCGATCGTCGGGTCGCTTGATCCGCTCGTTGAGTAGACCGACCATCTGCTGGGTAGTCGCCAGATTGCCGGCCGTGAGGACGGTGATGAGCCGTTCGCCGGGAATCTCCCAGGTGAAGGTTTTACGATACGTGGCTATGTCGTCGAGGCCGGCGTTCGTGCGGGTATCGGACATGAAGACCAGACCCTTGTTCAACCGCAGTCCCACGCAATACGTCATGAATCAGGTTCCATACCTAGTGTCTATTGGTTCGTGAGGGCAACCGACAACGCCACGTCCAAGAACTCTTCGCCCGCCCCGTAACGCGTACCCGCAATGGGGGCTGCATCGCGGTAATCCATGCCGGTGGCGATCCGCACATACCGTTCGTCGGGCGAGATCCGGTTGGACACGTCGAAGCCAACGAAGCCCAGACCTTCGATCCACACATCGGCCCAGGCATGCATGGCCGCCTGTTGAACACGATCGTCCATCATGAGATAGCCGCTGACATATCGACTGGCGAAACCCAGCTGGCGGGCGGCAGCCAGGAACACATGTGCATGGTCCTGACACACGGCCCCGGTGCTCTGTAGAGCCTGCTCGGCGGTGGTGTCCGGGGCGGTCAGGCCTTCTTGGTAGGGAAGTCGCTCGACGATGGCGGCGCTCAGATCGTGAAAGAGCTCGGGTGAGCCGGGTTTGCCGGCAAAGTCGGTGACCAGGGCTTGGGTCGCGGGTCCGGGCTCGGTCAACTGGGTCGGACGTGAGAGCAACCACAGCGGAAATTTGTTGAACGGCTCGTCGATCACGCCGGCTCCGTCGTGGGTGTTGACGATGCCTCGAGCAGTGATGGTGATACCGGTTGAATCGGGCTCGAAGGACAGCAGGTCCACCCAGTTCTGGTGCTCGTCGAAAAAGTCCAGCTCGCGCGAAGCGCCATCGAACTCGAGATCCCAGATGTCGATGGTCTGCAGCTGCATGGAGCGCGGGCGCAACCGGACCCGCTGCAGACCACGTTCGGCCGGTCGGTCGAACCGGTACTGCGTGGTGTGTTCGATCGTCAGTTCCATGTCATCGGTCGAATCGGTAGTCGGTGCTGATCTGGAGTCCGAGCTCGTTGATGTCCTGCATGATCCCGTCGAGGAAGAGGTGCAAGCCCTCGTCGATCAGGTCGCTCGATGCCCGGTTGGAGCACTTGTCGAGCAGTGCCAGCGCCAACTCCGCGCTGGGCTGCACTGTGCCGTAGTCGTCGGATAGATGGCCGAGGTTCTCGACCACCTTGTGAAACGAGTACGCCAACGAGCGAGGCATGCGCAGGCTGCATAAGAGGAAATCCGCGATCGCCGGCCCGGTCATGGTCCCGCTGTCGACCCAGCGAAACGCTCGATGGGCAGCCACGGAACGCAGCACGGTGTCGAAGTGGAGATTCTCGAGCTGCAGCCCCGCCTGCGATTCTGCACTCAGTGCGACGGTCTTGGCGCTCACGATACGCGCCGTGGCGTCGGCTCGTTCGATGAATGTCCCCAGGCGACCGAACGAGAAGTTCTCGTTGCGCATTGCGGTCACCGCATGTGCGCCGTGGACCTGAGCCAGCAGTCGGCGCAACGTCGCCAGTGTTTCGGGAAGGTCGGCGAGTTCTTGGGTGTCGCGGATCAACGACGCCGCCTGGGAAGCCGTGCTGTTTATGGCCTCGGCGGTCTCGCGGCTGAGCGCCGTGCGCACCCGGCGAGCATTGGCATGGGCAGACGTGATGGTTGCCAGCAAGCTCGAAGGATTGTCGGGATTGCTCAGCAAGAAGTTGATCAGCTCGGCGGTGGGCACCTCGGAGGGCATCGCACTGCTGTGCTGATTCCAGTACTCGCGTAGGCCTGACGAGGTGATGATGGATTCCCATTCCATGCGGCCCAGCTCGGCATCGGTGAAGGAGACACGCAGGGTCGCTTCGATTACCCGAGTGGCAGAGTCGGAGCGCTCGAGGTTGCGAAACATCCAGTAGAGGCCACTGGCGGTAGCTCCCAGAACGCTCATGATTGCAGCACCCATGTGTCTTTGGTGCCGCCACCCTGGCTGGAGTTGACCACCAGGGAACCCTCGACCATGGCCACTCGCGTGAGTCCGCCAGGTGTCACCTGGGTCAAGCCGGGGGAGGAGAGCACGAAGGGCCGCAGGTCGACATGGCGAGGCGCAAGGCCGGCCTCGGTCAGGATGGGCACGGTGGACAGCGCCAGGGTGGGCTGGGCGATGTAGCCGCCGGGATTGGCAATCAGCTTGGCCCGGAACGCTTCGACTTCGGCAGCCGACGATGTGGGGCCGATGAGCATGCCGTAACCACCGGAGCCGTGCACCTCTTTCACCACGAGTTCGGAGAGATTCTCGAGCACCCACGCCAGTTGATCGGGTTCGGAACAGCGCCAGGTTTCGACGTTGGACAAGATTGGTTCTTCATCGCAGTAGAACCGGATGATGTCGGGCACATAGGAGTACACCGCCTTGTCGTCGGCGATCCCGGCGCCGGGCGCATTGGCCAGCGTGACCCGCCCGGCTCGGTAGACATCCATGACACCGGCCACGCCGACAACCGATTCGGGCAGGAATGTCATGGGGTCCAGGAATGAGTCGTCGATCCGCCGGTAGATCACGTCGACGGTTTCGAAACCGGTGGTCGTTCGCATCGCAATTCGACCGTTGTGCAACTGCAGGTCGCGTCCTTCGACGAGTTCGACTCCCATCTCGTCGGCCAGAAAGGCGTGTTCGAAGTAGGCCGAGTTGTAGATGCCCGGTGTCAGTACACAGATGGTGGGGTCTTCGACGCCTTCTGGGGCCGATGCAGCCAGACATCGTCTGAGCTGTTGGGCATAGTCGTGCACCCGTCGCACCTGTGCTTCCTCGAACAACTGCGGGAACAGGTGCAGCATGGTCTCACGATTCTCGAGCATGTAGGAGACGCCCGACGGGGTGCGCAGGTTGTCTTCGAGTACCACGAATTCGTCGGCGCCGGTGCGGACCAAGTCGATCCCCGCAATATGTGAGTAGATGCCGCCCGGTGGCTCGACGCCGATCATCTGAGGCAGAAATGCTTCGTTCCGCGCCAGCAACGGAACCGGAAGGATTCCGGCGGCAACGATCTCGCGATCATGATAGAGATCGTGCACCAATTGGTTGAGCGCACCGATGCGCTGGATGACGCCTCGTTCGATCACGTCCCATTCGGCGGCGTCGAGGATGCGGGGCACGATGTCGAAGGGAATCAAACGTTCCTGCCCCTCGGCATCGCCGTAGACGTTGAACACGATACCGGTGCGTCGAAACAGTGTTTCGGCTTCGACCGCGCGCTTCTTGAGCGTCAGGTCCGAGTCATCGAAGAAGCCATTCTGTAGCGCCTGATAGGCGCGACGGGTAGAGCCGTCGGGGTGGAGCATCTCGTCGAACAGTGAACTCTCCTCGGTCATGACGGCACGGTATCGGCGTTCATGTTGCCACAGAATGAACTCGGAACAGTGGTCTCAGCGCCGCCGCCGGGCTATCATCACCGTCGTGGCTTTCCACCTCGTGCTTCGACTTCGACTTATTGACCCGGCGGCCTGATCAGGCCGACCGGGGTCACGCATGCCCTCACTCACGGGCACTGACGCACACATAAGCATCCAAGTCGAAACCACCTAGAGAGGAACTCCCAATGACGACAGAATTCCGAGCCGGCGCGGCTCAAAAAACGTCTGGTATGCCGTTCGAGCGTTACCAGCCCTTTGGCGCAATCGATCTCCCGGACCGCACCTGGCCCAGCAAGGTGATCACCGAAGCACCGTTGTGGTGCTCTGTCGATCTTCGAGACGGCAATCAGGCGCTCATCGAACCAATGGATCCCGAGCGCAAGTGGAAGATGTTCATGGCGCTCGTCGACATGGGCTTCACCGAGATCGAAGTCGGCTTCCCGTCGGCCTCCGACACCGACTTCCAGTTCGTGCGCGAGATCATCGACCAGAAGGCCATCCCCGAAGGCGTGAAGATCCAGGTCCTGACTCAGGCCCGACCGGAACTGATCAAGCGCACGTACGAAGCGATCGATGGGGCGCCGCAAGCCATCGTGCATCTCTACAACTCGACCTCGACGCTGCAACGCAAGGTCGTTTTCGGCCTCGACGAAGATGGCATCGTGGACATCGCGGTGAAGGGCGCCGAGTTGTGTCGGTCGCTCGAAGGGCAGGTGTCCAAGGACACCGAGGTGTTGTACGAATATTCGCCCGAGTCGTTCACCGGCACCGAGCTGCCCTTCGCCAAGCGGGTGTGCGACACGGTGGTCGATGTGTTGAACCCGAACGACGGGCGCAAGACGATTATCAACCTGCCGGCCACCGTCGAGATGTCCAGCGCCAACATCTATGGCGACATGATCGAGTGGATGCACCGCAATCTGGAGCGTCGCGACGACATCATCTTGAGCCTGCATCCCCACAACGATCGGGGCACGGGCGTGGCCGCCGCCGAGTTCGGCATCATGGCCGGGGCCGACCGCGTCGAAGGCACGCTCTTCGGCAATGGCGAGCGCACCGGCAATGTCGACATCATCACCGTGGCCATGAACATGTACAGCCAGGGCATCGATCCCATGCTCGACATCAGCGACATAAACGAGCTCAAACGAGTGGCCGAGCACTGCAACCAGCTACCGGTGCATCCTCGCCATCCCTATGTGGGCGAGTTGGTGTACACCGCGTTCTCGGGTTCGCACCAAGACGCCATCAAAAAGGGTTTCGAAGCGCTCGAGAAAAGCGACAGCCCATACTTCGAGGTCCCCTACATCCCGATCGATCCGGTCGACGTTGGTCGAAGCTACGAAGATGTGGTTCGTGTCAACAGCCAGTCGGGCAAAGGCGGCGTGGCGTACCTGCTCAAATCCGAGCAGGGCTTCGACCTTCCGAGAAGTATGCAGATCGAGTTCACTCGAGTCATCCAGGACATCACCGAAGACACCGGTAAAGAGGTGACGGGCCAGACGATCTTCAACGAGTTCGCCACCGAATACCTCGATGCAAATCATCCCTACCGGCTCGACGGTTACGAGGCCGCCCAGAATCACAAGGGCGACGATCAGACGCTGCTCACCGCTCGTATGACCTTCGATCGTGAACCGGTCGTGGTGCAGGGTTCGGGCTCGGGCAGCCTCGATGCGTTCGCCGTCGGCCTCCGCGAAGCCACCGGGCTCAACATCCGGGTGCTCGACTATGCCGAACACGCCAAGGGTTCGGGCTCCGATGCTGCGGCGGTCGCCTATGTGTCCGCCAAGGTCGGCGAAACCGAGATCTGGGGTTGTGGCATGCACACCGATATCACCACTGCATCGATGCGCGCACTCGTCAGCGCTATGAACCGAGCAACAGCTCCTGTTTGACGGCGTCGGCCAGACGGCCACGGCAATCAACACTGACCTGATCTACGCCGACCATCGTCGCCAGCTGTTGTAGCTCGGCGGCGAGGTCGGCTGCGATTGCGCCGAGGTCGGCCTTGTCCGTGTCGATGCCTGGCTCGGCGAATGCTGCGAGCAGGCGAAGGACCCCGTCGTTACGGTCGGTCTTCAGGTCGCAACGCCCCACGATTTCGTCACCGAGCAGGAACGGCAACACGTAGTAGCCGTACTTGCGTTTGGGCTTGGGCACATAGATTTCGATGCGGTAGTCGAAATCGAACAGCCACGATGCCCGGTCTCGAAACCAGACGATGGGGTCGAAGGGCGACAACAACGCCCGGGCATGCATGGAACGCGGCACGACCGTGTCTGGGTGCATGTAGGTCGGCCGGTCGGTGCCGGGCACGTCACACAGGACCAGTCGTTCACCTTCGACCAACTCGGCGAACAGCGGCTTGACCAGGCGTTTGGGTAGCCGAAAATAGTCGGTCAGGCAGGGGCCGGTTCCCACACCCAACGCGGCGGCCGATCGAACCAACAGCTCCTTGAGCGCATCGTCGACAGCCGGTGTTGGCTGCGCGATCACGGCTGGGGGCACGATCCGTTCGAGCAGGTCGAACTCCTTCTCGAAGTTACCGACTCGGCGGACGCCAACGGCCCCGACACGAAAAAGGTAGTCGAGCGCCAGGGTGCCGATCGAGCGAGATCCCCACCACTCGCCCTCGCGTGGTCGGGGGTTGCTGAGCTGGTTGGCCTTGATCGGACCGCGATCGCTCACCTCTTGCAGCACGTCGGCGATGTAGTCACCTTCCTGGCTCGCCAGCTTGACCAGCCCACCCCAGGTGTCGCCGTTTCGGGCTCGTTCTTTCATGAAGCGGAACAGCGGTTCGTCTTCCACCGGAACCAGCGACGCCTCGTGCACAAATGCCTCGAACCAGTCGTCGTGGCCATAGGCCACGTCGTCGAGTAAAGCCGGGTCATAGGGCCCGAGGCGGCTGAACGCTGGCATGTATTGCGTGCGGATGATCACTGGCACCGAATCGAGTTGCAAGATGTGCAGCCTGCGCATCAGCCGGCGTAGATGGCCCCGATTGACCGCCGTGGAGCGATCCTTGGCGCCAAAACCCTGAGCATGCAACGCAATCCGTCGTGCCTGCTCGCGACTCAAGGCGCGTGTCATGGGGTTGGGATCATTGGTCGAATACCAGCGGAAACGACGGCACCGCCTGAAAAGCATTGCCCTGAATCTGGGGGCGGGGCATGGTGTCGAGCGCCGGGCGCAGGTTGGCACAGCGCTCGACGAGCAGTTGTGATCCAATCACGGCCTCGGCCCGTGCCAGTTCGTAACCAATACAGAAGTGCTTTCCGAGGCCGAACCCCAGATGCCCGCTTCGACCGGCGTCGGTGCTCGCGCCCGATCGTAACTCTTTGCCCCGATGGAGATCGCTGCGACCAGGATCGAAGCGAAGCGGATCGCGGAACACCGTCGGGTCGAGATTGGCGGCACCGATGGAGACTCGTACACGGGCGCCGCAAGGGACCTGTTGGCCGTACCACTCGACGTCGCTGGTGGTGAATCGATCTTCGTGAATGACCGCCGGGCTCCGTCGCATGGTTTCGCTGAATGCGTGGTCCCACGCTGCAGGATGTTCGACGACATGGTGGAACAGTTCGGGCTGCTGCCACAGGTTCCACCACATGTTGGCAATGGCCTTGTCGGTGGTCTCGCCCCCGGCGATGAAAAGCAGCCCGCAGAACGCCGTGATCTCGTCGCCGCTCAGTCGTTCGCCGTCGACCTCGGCTCGTGCGATCTTTGCGATGTGGTCCATGCGCGCAGGGTCGTCGACGCCCTGCAACGCAGGTGCGATATGGGCGCAGAATGCGGCGTGGGCTCGCTTGCCCAAGGAGCGCTGCTCAGGATCGAGCCCGAGGCCCTGAATCATCTCGGTGACCCACTGTCGAAACAGATCGCCGTCGCCTTCCATGCCCAACAGTGCGCTGATGACATCGACCGGTAGCCGGCTGGAGAACTGAGCGACGAGTTCGCATTCGCCATTGCGCACGAATGCATCGATCAAGTTGGCGGCGCATGCCCGGACCATGGGCAGTGATCGCTGAAGTCGCTTGCCGACGAAATCGGGGGCCACGATCGAGCGGCGGGCCACATGGCCGTAGTCGTCGCGCGAGATGAGGGTCGGGCCCAGAACCCGGCCGGTCGACTGCTCGTAGGTCGACGCCGAGTACGTGTCGTGGTCGGCAAAGACGGCTGCCACATCGTGGTAGCGAGTGAGGAGCCAGAGATCAGCGATGTCGTCGTAAAAGATCGGCTGCTCGTCGCGCAGCTCGGCCCACACGGGTTCGGGCGCGCCACGATAGGTATCGCTGTGTAACGAAGCGGAGGTGATCAGTTTCCGTGCCTGTTCACGTCGGCACCGACCATCTCGGCGAAGAGATCGAGCACCTCGTTGGGGTTGGCGTGGCGGCCCAGGCTCTTCTTGCTGAAGATCGTTGCATCATCGACAACCACCTCGAACACGCCTCCGGTTGCTGGTATCAGCGTGAGTTCGGAGACGATGTGTTGGTGGTTGCTCAGGATGTCATTGGCGGCGCTCACGGCGCGCGGTGCGTAATTTCAACTGAAGCAGTAGGTGATGCTGACTTTGATGCCGTTGGACATGGGTTCACTCTAGGGGGTCGGCGAAGACGGGGTCACGCTTGTCGAAGTACGCCTTGATGGATTCGACCTGGTTGGGTGATCCAATGAGCGCGCCGATCTCGGCTCGTTCGGCGGCGAAGCGTTCGGCAGTCGAAAGGCCGCCGGCATTGTTGATCAGCCGCTTGGCAGCCCGGATGGCGTCGGGGCTCTTGGTGGCGATGTCGTGTGCCATGACCAGCGCGTCGCCGTAGGGATCGTTGCTCACTCTGGTGGCGAGCCCCAGGTCGACACATTCCTGGCCCTGCACCATGCGGCCACTGAACGTGAGTTCCTTGGCGACGTCGAGGCCGACGTGTTGGATGAGCGTCTGCGTGCCGGTCATGTCGGGAATCAGACCCCAGCGAATCTCGAGGACCGACATACGAGCATCGGGAGCGATCAGTCGGATGTCGGCACCCATGGCGATCTGGAAACCGCCGCCGAGAGCCACACCGGTAACCGCACAGATAACGGGTGCCGGCATCTCGGTCCACGTGTAGGCCACCTGTTGGCCGTGGTGGGTGATCCGGCCCTCGTCTGATTGGGTGATGTCGCCGGTGCCAGAGTTGGTGTCACTCTCAGCATCACCGTCGTCGCTCATCTTGTTGAAACTGCCGAAGTCGAGGCCGGCACAGAACGCCCGGCCTTCGCCCGACAGCACCACGGCCCGTACCGACGGATCGGCCTTCAACGTCTCGCCTGCTTCGTTCAGGGCGGCGAACATGGCGCCGTCGAGGGCGTTCATCTTGTCGGGGCGGTTCAACTTGACATCGGCAACGCCGTTGTCCATCTCGATAACTACTCGATCGCTCATGTTCGTCACGCTAGTCGGCGGTAACCTGCGCGTCGTGATCCGTTTGGCTGCCGTCGCGCTGCTCGCGCTCTCGCTGTTCGGCGTCGCCTGTACCCCGGAAACCTCGACGAGCCAAGGTGAACTCGGCTCCGCAGCGAGACAACCCCCACCGGAACCGACCGTTGACATCGCCGACCTGAGTGCTCAGCCCAATCTGGTCATTGCGCCCACGCCGATTCCCGATGGCCCACGCCCGATCGTGGTGGCCACCATCATGGGCGAGAGCGGCGTGCTCGAAACGCTCGACGGCGCCGCCCTGGCGGGCGTGATTGCCGAGATCGAGCGCTTGAACGACAACGGCGGTTTGTTGGGCCGCCCCATCGAGCTGCGCCAGTTCGACAACAACTCTCGTGTCAGTCTGACCGAGCGACTGGTCGAACGTTTCGCCGACAGCCCGCCAGATCTGGTCGTTGTCTCCTGTGATACCGACGTATCGCAGGGCGCGCTCGACTTTGCCGACGAGAACGGTCTGCTCACGATCAGCCCCTGTGCAAGCGATGTGCGCTACCTGACCGGTGGCCTGGGCTCGATGAACTACACCATGGGATCGCTCTCGGAGTCACAAGGAGCGGTGGCTGCCCAACAGGCGTTCGAGCGCTACGGCGCCACGTCGATTGTTCTGCGCGACGTGACCAGCCCAGAAGCCATTGCCTTCTGTGATGGCTTCGAACGCACCTTCCGCGAACTCGGCGGTTCGGTCATCTATCGCGACGAATTCAGCTACGACACCCTCGAACCACTCGAGGACCGGCTGGCCGAACGCGGCGGGCAGAGCTCGTTCATCACGGTGTGCAGCCATGTTCCCGGCGGTCTCGACGGGGCTCCCGCAATCATCGAGATCCTGCGTTCGCTCGGTTTTCAGGCACCGATCGTGGGCGGCGCCACGCTGGATCGCCCCGGCTGGTTCGCAACCGTTCCCACGTTGGGCGAGCTCATGTTCGTGAGCTGGTCATCGACGTTCGGCAACGACCCCGAAGACCGCGTGAACGATCTCATCCGCTCGGTCCAGCAGAGCAATGGCCCACCGGCCGGGGGACCAACCATCTTGGGAGCCGAGACCATCGAGGCCTGGGCCCGAGCAGTCGAATCGGCTGGCGACGCAACACCCAGCCGGGTGGCCAACGCATTGGCCTCGTTCAACAACGAGAGCTTCACCACCGGCAACATCACCTTCTCGACCGGAGCTCGAATGGATCTCGGGCGTACCTATCGGGTCATGCGGGTGTTCGATGGCGAACTGAGTGTCATCGCCATCGAAGAAACCGAGGACTGACAGGAGTACTAGTCTGGCCGGGTATCTGACGAGTAACAGGGGAAGCCGCCGATGCGCACGCCACTCACGATCAAGACTTTTGTGGACCGGGCAGAGTTCAATTATCCAGACCGCATTGCGATCATCGACGAACCCGACCAGCCAGCGAACCCGTGGCCTGCGCTCACGTTCGGCGAGATTGCCGAACGTGGTCGCCAGTTGGCTGCCGGGCTCGACAAGCTCGGTGTCGGCTTCGGCGAGCGAGTCGCCATCGTCTCGCACAATGCTGCTCGCCTCCAGCACATGTTGTTGGCGCTCCCTGCTCATGGGCGCATTGCCGTGCCGATCAACTTCCGCCTGAACAAGGAAGAGATTCGCTACATCGTCGACCACTGCGGCGCTCGGGTGTTGCTCATCGATCCCGAACTCGAACAGGACATGGAATCGATCGAGTGCGAGTTCAAATACACCATCGGCGACAACGCCGACAGCGAGCTGTTCGTGCAGGGCGTGGATCCAATTCCCTGGGAACCCAACGAAGACGAGACCGCAACCATCAACTACACCAGCGGCACCACGGCTCGGCCCAAGGGAGTGCAACAGACCCACCGTGCGTTGTGGCTGAACGCCACCACCTTTGGCTGGGATTCGGGCGCCAACACTCGCGACGTCTACCTACACACCCTGCCCATGTTCCATTGCAACGGTTGGGGTATGCCGTTTGCGCTCACTTCGGTGGGTGCCAAACAGGTCGTGTTGCGCAAGGTCGACGGTCCCGAGATCCTGCGGCGAATCGACAAGCATGGTGTGACCTTCATGTGCGGGGCACCCGCAGTCGTCACTGCCGTGCTCGACGCAGCCCAGGATTGGAACGGGCCCATCCCCGGCTCGGGAACAGTACGGATGGTCGTCGCCGGAGCCCCACCGCCGACGGCCACCGTCGAACGCATGGAAACCGAGCTCGGTTGGGAGTTCATACAGCTCTACGGTCTGACCGAAACGGCGCCCTACCTGACCATGAACCGGTGCCGTCCCGAATGGGATGATCTTTCGCCGACGGAGCGTGCGCAGAATCTGAACCGCGCCGGTCAGCCTGCGCTCGGCGTCGACATCAAGATCAGCGAGTCGGGCGAGATTCTGGCGCGGGGCAACGTGATCTTGGAGTCGTACTGGGACCAGCCCGCAGAAACGGCCGCAGCGCTCGAGGGTGGATGGTTTCACACCGGCGACGGAGGCATCCTGGACAAGGACAACTACGTGGCCATCGCCGATCGCAAGAAAGACGTGATCATCTCCGGCGGCGAGAACATCAGCTCGATCGAGGTCGAAGACGCGCTGTTCTCCCATCCAGCGGTGGTCGAGGTTGCCGTGATCGGGGTGCCCCACGAAAAATGGGGCGAGTCACCCAAAGGATTGGTGGTGTTGGCCGAAGGCGCCCAGGCAACCGAGCAGGAACTCATCGACCATTGCCGTGACCGGCTGGCGCATTACAAGTGCCCCACATCCATCGATTTCCGCAGCGAACTGGCTCGAACCGCTACCGGCAAGCTCCAGAAGTACAAGCTGCGCAGCGAATACTGGAAAGACATGGAGCGTCAGATCAATTGAGTGAGCTAGTCGAATGAGCGAGCTATACGCCACCTCATTCCACTGGGGTGCCGGGTGGGCACGAACCGAACACGGCGTGGTGCAGGAAATCCTGCCCCATGCCAACGACCCCGAGCCGTCGCCGATCATGCAGGGTGTGGTCGACTCTGCGACCAGCAGCATGCGAGTGGCTCGCCCGTCGGTCCGGACCGGCTTCTTGGACCGTGCTTGGCCAGACAATGACGGGGGAGCAGGTCGCGGCACCGACGAGTACGTCGAAGTCGAGTGGGACGAAGCGTTGGATCTGGCGGCCACCCATATCGATCGCATCCGCGCCACGCACGGCAACCAGGCGATCTTCGGGGGCTCCTATGGCTGGTCGAGCGCCGGCCGTTTTCATCATGCGCAGAGTCAGGTCCATCGATTTCTGAATTCGATCGGTGGCTACACGCGCCATGTCGACAACTACAGCTTCGCTGCCGCGCTGGTCGTGATTCCCCATGTCGTCGGCAACTTCTGGGCCATGCAACGCCAGCAGAACACGTTTGCGGCGATCGCCCAACACACCGAACTGGTCGTGGGCTTCGGTGGGATCTCATCGCGCCCGATGCAGATCGAACAGGGTGGTGTAACTCGTCATGAACTCGCCGGTCTGGTGCGGTCCAGCGCCGGCGCCGGGGTCGATTTCGTGTGCCTGAGTCCGCTGCGGTCGGACATGGACGACGAGCTGCAGGCGCAATGGTTGCCACTGCGCCCCGGCAGCGACGTGGCGGTGATGTTGGGCCTGGCTCACACCTTGATCACCGAGGATTTACACGACCCGGCGTTCTTGGCGAAGTACACCGTCGGCTTCGAGCCGGTGCGCCGTTATGTGCTCGGTCTCGATGATGGACATCCCAAGTCGGCCGAGTGGGCGGCACAGTTGTCCGGCGTTGCGCCGGACCAGATTCGCACCTTGGCTCGGCGCATGGCGTCGCAGCGAACGCTCGTGACCTGCGCGGTGGGGGTACAGCGAGCCGAGCATGGTGAACAGCCGATATGGATGACTGTGGTGTTGGCGGCGTTGCTGGGCCAGATCGGCTTACCCGGTCAGGGATTCGGGATCGGCTACGCCCAGAGCGGAGCGATCGGCAAGCCCAACAATTGGCTGCCGTGGCCAACGCTGCCGCAGGGAACGAACGCGGTGGATGACTTCATTCCCGTGGCACGAATAGCCGACATGTTGTTACATCCCGGCGCTGCGTCGACCTACGACGGCCAGGATCTGGTCTATCCCGATATTCGGGCGGTCTATTGGGCTGGCGGTAACCCGTTTCACCACCACCAGGATCTGCGCCGGCTCACGGCGGCGTTTCGTCGACCCGAGATCGTCATAGTGAACGAGCCGTTCTGGACGGCCACGGCCCGCCACGCCGACATCGTCTTTCCGGTCACGACCCCGCTCGAACGCAATGACTGGGGGATGACCCGAACCGACCGGGCAATCGTGGCCATGACACAGGCCATGGCCCCGGTTGGACAGGCACGAAACGACTTCGATGTGTTCTGTGGGTTGGCCGAACGTATGGGTTCGCTCGATCTCTTCTCCGAGGGTCGCACCGAGGCCGAGTGGCTCGAGTGGTTCTGGGACCGAACCCGCACCCGCGGCCAAGGCGCGGGTATCGAACTGCCCGACTTCGACACCGCACGCGCCGCCGGCATCATCGAATTGCCAGCACCGACCAATCATGACCAGGTCATGTACGCGGATTTTCTTGCTGATCCCGGGGCGAACCCGCTGGAAACCCCGAGTGGGCGCATCGAGCTTTTCTCCGACACCGTCGCCTCATTCGGCTACCACGATTGCCCGGGCCATCCGGTATGGATCGAACCCAGCGAGTGGTTGGGCGCCGCAGACACCGAACCCGATGAACTCCATCTGATCTCCAACCAGCCGCCGAACCGACTTCACAGCCAACACGATGCCGGCCGTATCAGCCGAGCAAGCAAGGTCGCAGGTCGTGAACCGTTGACGATGCATCCCGACGATGCCGCCCGCCGAGGGCTGTCTGCTGGGTCGCTGGTGCGAGTGTTCAACGAGCGAGGGGCGCTGCTCGCCGGTCTCGTGGTGGCCGATTCGGTGATGCCCGGGGTGGTGCAGATACCCACCGGCGCGACCTATGACCCGTACGATCATGGCGAGCTGGGCGAGATCTGTCTTCACGGCAACCCCAACGCCGTTACTCGTGACGTCGGCACGTCGAGTTTGGCCCAGGGGCCGAGTTCGTCGACCACGATGGTGCGGGTCGAAGCCGTGACTGTCGAAGTTCCCGACGTTCGGTCCTTCGTTGCGCCACTGGCCGACTAAGGTTACATCCACAACCGAAATCCCGCTGCGTGGGGAGAGCGGCAGCCAGGCCTCAACTGCCTGTAGCTGCCCACCGAAGGAGCAACCGCCCCCGGAAACTCTCAGGTACCAAGGACCTACGTGGCGCCAAAACTCTGGAGAGCAGGCGTCTCGAGCGCCTCACCGAAGGTTTTCACTATCTCAGGTAGCCGGACAGAGGGGGGTAACACGTTCATCAAAACGAGGTGCTGCCCCTGTGAGTGTAAACACGCAAGCTTTTTCTGACCGCCATATAGGTCCAACCGACGACGAGCGAGCGCACATGCTGGCCGAGATCGGCGTCGGCTCCGTCGACGAGCTGATCGACCAGACCGTGCCCGACTCGATCCGCAATGAAGCGCTGCGTCTCGATGCACCGCTGAGCGAGGCGCAGGCGCTGGCTCGCATTCGTGAGATCGCCGATCAGAACCAGGTCTTCACCAGTCTCATCGGCACCGGCTACCACGGCACGATCACCCCCGGGGTGTTGCGACGCAACATCTTGGAGAACCCAGCCTGGTACACGGCCTACACGCCGTATCAACCCGAGATCAGCCAGGGTCGACTCGAAGCATTGTTGAACTTCCAGACCATGGTGGCCGACCTGAGTGGTCTCGAGATCGCCAACGCATCGTTGCTCGACGAGGGCACGGCCGTGGCCGAAGCAATGGTCATGTTGCTGCGGCTGTCCAAGAGCAAGCGCACCGTGTTTCTGGTCGACGATGCCCTCCATCCGCAATCGCTGGCGGTCTTGCAGACCAGGGCTGCACCGATCGGTATCGAGATCCGAGTAGCCGATCGCAATGATCCAGTCGCCGACGATGTGTTCGGCGTGCTGTATCAGTATCCCGGCACGACCGGCCAGGTCTATGACCTGGCACCGCTGGTGGCCCAAGCCAACCAGGCGGGCGCACTCACGGCAGTTGCGGCTGATCTGCTGTCGCTGGTACTGCTGAAATCGCCGGGTGAATGCGGGGCCGACGCGGTTGTTGGTTCCACCCAACGCTTCGGTGTGCCCATGGGCGCTGGTGGCCCCCACGCCGCGTTCATTGCCGCGAAAGAGGGCTCGCAACGTGCTCTGCCCGGTCGGGTCGTGGGCATGTCGGTCGATGCCGAAGGACGTCCCGCTCTTCGCCTGGCTTTGCAGACACGCGAGCAGCACATCCGGCGCGAAAAAGCCACCAGCAACATCTGTACCGCCCAGGTGCTGCTGGCTGTGATGGCAGCCATGTACGCCAGCTATCACGGCCCCAATGGCCTGCGGGCCATCGCCACCCGGGTCCATGGTCACGCCAACCGACTGGCGGCAGGCTTGCGCTCGGCTTCTGTCGAGTTGGCCCACGACACCTGGTTCGACACCGTGACCGCCGTGGTGCCCGGTCGAGCCGCCCAGGTGGTGGCAGCCGCAGCTGAGAAGCAGATCAACCTGCGTCATGTCGATGCCGACCGCGTAGGCGTCAGCTTCGACGAGACGACGTCGCACGATACGGTCCAGGCTGTGCTCGAAGCGTTCGGCGCCGGCTCCCCGGGTGAAGCACCGTCTCCGCTGGATGGGCTGCTGCGAACCGATGAGATCCTGGACTACGAGCCGTTCCATCGCTTCCGCACCGAGACCCAGATGTTGCGCTACCTGCGCTACCTGAGTGACAAGGACATCGCGCTCGACCGCTCGATGATCCCGTTGGGCTCGTGCACCATGAAGCTCAACGCCACCACCGAGATGGAACCCATCACCTGGTCCGAGTTCGCAAATATCCACCCGTTTGCTCCGGTCGAGCAACAGCAGGGCTATGTGCGTCTGGTCACCGAACTCGAGCAGATGCTCTGTGAGATCACCGGCTATGCCGGCGTGTCATTGCAACCCAACGCCGGATCTCAGGGCGAGTTCGCCGGGCTGCTCGCGATTCAGGCGTTTCACCGGTCCAACGGCGACGACAATCGAGATGTCTGCCTGATCCCATCGTCGGCGCATGGCACCAATGCCGCCAGCGCAGTCATGGCCGGCATGCGGGTCGTGGTCGTGGCATGTAACGACAACGGCGATGTCGACGTGGCTGACCTGCGCAAGAAGATCGACGAGTATCGAGCCGATCTGGCGGCGATCATGGTCACTTATCCCAGCACCCACGGTGTCTTCGAGGCGGCCATCGGCGAGGTCTGCGAACTGGTGCACGAGGCCGGCGGGCAGGTGTACGTCGACGGCGCCAATCTGAATGCGCTTGTCGGGTTGGCCAAACCAGGCAAATTCGGTGCCGACGTATCGCACCTGAACCTGCACAAGACGTTCTGCATCCCGCATGGCGGTGGCGGCCCGGGCGTGGGTCCGGTCGCCGTGGGTGAACATCTGGTTCCCTTCCTGCCGGGTCACCCGGTATTGGCCGCGCGAGGCGAGCGCGAAGGCGGCCCGACTATCTCGGCGGCGCCATGGGGTTCCGCGGGAATCCTGCCCATCCCGTATCTGTACATCGCCATGATGGGAGCCGACGCACTTCGCCAGGCGACCACCACCGCAATTCTGAGCGCCAACTACATCGCGGCGCGACTTGAGCCGCACTTCCCGGTTCTGTACCGCGGCCAAGCCGAGCCCGGCCACCAGGGCTGGGTGGCGCATGAGTGCATTCTCGACCTGCGCCCGATGAAAGAAGCCACCGAGATCAGCGTCGACGATGTCGCAAAGCGGTTGATCGACTATGGCTTTCATGCACCGACCATGTCGTTTCCGGTAGCTGGCACGCTCATGGTCGAGCCGACCGAGTCGGAGTCGCTCGATGAACTCGATCGTTTCTGCGATGCCATGATTGCCATCGCCGACGAGGCCAAGCGGGTCCACGCGGGGGAGTGGCCGGTCGGTGACAACCCCTTGGTCAATGCACCCCACACCGCCGAGGCGGTGACCGTCGACAAATGGACTCATCCCTACTCGCGTCAACTGGGCGCATATCCCGCCGTCACGTCGCGCCGTAACAAGATCTGGCCGCCGGTGGCCCGCATCGACGGCGCCCACGGCGATCGCAACTTCGTTTGCAGTTGTCCGCCGCTCGAAGACCTGGCAGAGGTGAGCTCATGACTCGCACCACCCAACTCCACCAGTTGCATACCGAACTCGGCGCTCGCATGATCGACTTCGCCGGCTGGGACATGCCGGTCTGGTACGACAGCGCAATCGACGAACACCATGCGGTGCGAAACGCGGCAGGGCTGTTCGATCTGGGCCATATGGCCGAGTTGTTCGTGACCGGCCCCCAAGCCAGTTCGGCGCTGGATCGAGCACTGCTCATCGATGCGACGGCCATGCCGGTCGGGCGAGCGCGCTACTCGATGATCTGTAACGAGATGGGCGGCATCATCGACGACCTGATCGTCTACCGGCTCGATGAGACCGAGTTCATGGTGGTCGCCAATGCATCGAACGGACCGGTGGTGTTCGCCGAACTGGTCGAACGTGCCGCCGAGTTCAACGCGACCGTAGACGACCGCACCGATGATTTTGCGCTGGTTGCCGTGCAGGGTCCCAAGGCCGAGGAAATCGTGCTGCGATTGACCGGCCCCGACCTCGGCGACCTGAAGTACTACCGAGTTGCACACATTCAGCTCTCGGGTGAACAAGTCGAAGGGGCTGGGATCGAGGGAGTGCAGGGCTACGCCGCGCGCACCGGCTACACCGGTGAAGACGGTTTCGAGCTGTTCGTGCCGGCCGAGTACTCCCAAGCACTGTGGAACGCGTTGACGCAAGCAGGTGCGCCCGACGGGCTGGTGCCGGTCGGGCTGGCGGCACGCGACACTTTGCGGCTCGAAGCGGGCATGCCGCTCTACGGCAACGAACTCACGCTCGAGACCACGCCGTTCGATGTGGGATCAGCCCGTCTGGTCAAGCCGAAAGACGATTGGTATGTGGGCAGTAAAGCGTTGGCGGTAGCCGCCGACGAACCCCACGACTTCCTCGTCGGGCTGCACGTCGACGGGCGCCGCCCCGCCCGCACCGGATACGACGTGCGTGTCGACGGCCGCGTCATCGGCGTGGTGACCAGCGGCGCTCCCAGCCCCACCCTGGGTAACAACATCGCCATCGCCCGCCTCGATCAGACACCAGAACTCGGCGACACCGTGCACATCGATGTGCGAGGTACCGAAACTTCGGCCACAGTGGTCGAATTGCCCTTCTATCGCAGACCACAATGACCCAGAACCGCAATGACCCAGAGACCCCGTCAAGGAGAGAACCATGAGTGAGATACCCGAGCAATTGTCCTACACCGCCGAGCACGAGTGGATTGCCCATGGCGACGCGGCAACGGTCGGCATCACCGCCTTCGCAGTCGAAGAACTCGGCGACATCGTCTTCGTCGAACTTCCCGGGGTAGGCGACATGGTCACCGCGGGCACGCCCTGTGGTGAGATCGAGTCGACCAAGGCGGTCAGCGAGATCTATGCCCCGATGACCGGCGAGATCGTCGAAGTCAACGATGCGCTGGAGACCGCTCCCGAGACGATCGGTGACGACCCCTATGGAGATGGTTGGCTGTTCAAGCTCAAGACCGACGACGGCGAGTATGTATTGCTCGACGCCGACGGCTACCGGTCACTCGTCGAGTCGTAACCACACCGCTACATCGGCAGGAAGCTCATTGGTCAGTGGTGTGGGACTCGACGTCAGGACCACGTTGCCCTCGGGCAGGGGCACTGCCGTGTCGGACATGTTCACCATGACCAAGACGTCGCCGCGCTGGTAGGCCAGCACGTTGGCGCCCAAATCAACCATGGTGAGCGTGTCACTGTCGGCGAAGTGTTGTTTGCGAGCCGCGATGGTCGCCCGGTAGAGGGCGAGCATCGACTCGGGATCGGACTCTTGGGCTTGCACCGAGCGCTCGCCATAGACCGCAGGCTGGGGGAGCCAGGCGTTGCCGTCGCCGAAGCCGAAGGACGGGCCATCGGTGGTCCACGGAATGGGTACCCGGCAACCGTCGCGGCCCTTCTCGGTGTGGGCCGAGCGTTCCCACGTGGGGTCATCGAGCACGTTGGTCGGAAGGTCCCAGACCTCGGGCAGGCCGAGTTCTTCGCCCTGGTAGATGTAGGTCGAGCCCGGCAACGACAGGCTGATCATGGCAGCAGCGCGGGCTCGGCGCTGGCCCATGGCCGGGTCCAGTAGGTCGTGGGGGCCATCGAGTGGCCAACGTCGCCAATCGGCGTCGTTGGGTAACCCGTAGCGGGTGGCATGGCGCATGACATCGTGGTTGGACAACACCCACGTGGTGGTGGCGCCGATGGCGTTGGCGGCATAGAGCGAGTCGTCGATCACCGTCGCGAAGGCCTGTGCATCCCACGGGGTTTCGAGCAGGTCGAAGTTGAACGCCTGGTGGTATTCGTCGGGGCGCAGGTACAGGGGCAGATGCTTGGCGTGCACCCAGGCTTCGGCCACCATCATGCGATCGTCGTATTCGTCGAGAATGGCGCGCCAGCGACGATTGATGGGATGGACGCCGTCGCGATCCCAGAAGGGGTGGCTGACCGGCTCGTCGCCTTCGAGCAGCGAGAAGGAACCGAGCAGCTCGGGTGACAGATCGGGGAAATCGGGATCCTTTATCAGCCCGTGTGACACATCGATGCGCAGGCCGTCGATGCCTCGATCGAGCCAGAAACGAATGATCGAGTCGAACTCGTCGAGGACTTCTGGATTCTCCCAGTTCAGGTCCGGTTGGCTGGTGTCAAAGATGTGGAGGTAGTACTCGCCATCTTCGACCTGTTCCCAGGTCGAACCACCGAAGACGGCCTGCCAATTGGTGGGCGGTTGCTCGCCGTCTTCTCCTTTGCCGGGGCGGAAGATGTAGCGGTCTCTCGACGGGTGCCCAGGGGGCGAAGCGAGCGCCTCCTGAAACCAGACATGGTCACGAGAGGTATGGTTCGGCACCAGGTCGGCAATGACCTTTATACCGAGCTCGTGGCACTCACTAATCAAGGCTTCGGCATCGTTGAGGGTGCCATACCGAGGTTCGATCTGGCGATAGTCGGCCACGTCGTAGCCGCCGTCGGCGAGCGGCGAGAGATACCACGGGTTGAGCCAGATGGCATCGACGCCCAAGGCGGCTAGATAGTCCAGGCGAGACCGTAGGCCGTTGATGTCGCCCTCGCCGCCACCATTGCCGTCGGCAAAGGACCGCACGTACACCTGGTAGACGACGCCGTCACGCCACCATGTCGAAACTGCTTTGGTCATGATGACTTCTCCACTGGGTTTGGGGTCATGGGGTTCGCGTTGCCGGGTTAGGGTCGCAGGGTTGTTGGTCGACGGAGCGCCAGCCAGACTGCACATCAATCGGAGCAGACCGGTTGCGTACGTGAGGGATGTTGAAGTGACAAGCACGGTATCGGCCGACGAGGCACTCGTTGAACTGGCCACAAACCTGCGGTGGACGTGGCACTACGGCACCCGACAATTGCTCGATGAATTCCCCGGTGATCGAGTCCACCCGGCGCTGGCGGTAGCGACGTTGCAAACCAGCGACCCGGTGGCATTCGAAGAATGGGTCCGAGATCACTCGCAGCGCATCATGGCACTCCACGGCGAGTTACGGGCTGTCGTCGATTCTGTCAAGCACGACGAGATTGCCTATTTCTCACCCGAATTCGGGATCGCTGCTGAGGTAGCGCAGTATTCGGGTGGGCTGGGCATCTTGGCCGGCGATCACCTCAAGTCGGCCAGCGATCTCGGTGTGCCGCTGTTGGGTGTCGGCTTGCTGTACCACCAGGGCTTCTTCCGCCAAGACATCGTGAAGGGAGCCCAGACCGAGCGCTACGAAACCATCACCCCTGACGAGATCGGTGCCGTGGACACCGGCCTGGTCATCTCGGTGCCCATTGGCAAGGAATCGGTGACCGCAAGAATCTGGAAGCAAATGGTCGGAGCCACACCGCTGTACCTGCTCGACACCGACCTGCCCGAGAACTCGGCGCACGCCCGCGCCATCACCGACCGGCTGTATTCGGGTGATCGCCGCCATCGCCTGGAGCAGGAACTGATCTTGGGTGTGGGCGGTGTTCGAGCGCTGCGAGCATTGAATATCGACCCCCAGGTCTTTCATCTGAACGAAGGCCATGCCTGTTTCTTGTTGCTCGAGCTGTTGGCCGAGCAGGTCGAAGCGGGGGCAACACCGACCGAAGCGATCGACACCGTGCGCAGCCAGACCCTGTTCACCACCCACACGCCGGTACCTGCGGGAATCGACCGATTCGAACGCACCCTGGCCGGGCCCGACCTCGTTCCATGGGCCAAGCGGATCGGCGTGCCGATAGACACCATTCTCGACTGGGCCTGGCTACCGACCGATGCGGCATCGAAACCTTTCAACACCGCAGCGCTGGCGTTCGAGTTGTGTGGCCGCGCCAACGGTGTCAGCCAACTGCACGCTTCGGTGAGTCGCGAGTTGTTCGGCGCGCTACCGCGCACACAATCGCTCGAGGGGATTACCAACGGCATTCATGCTCGCACGTGGGTGCACCCGCGGATTCAAGCGATCTACGACGACTACCTGGGAGTGGGCTGGGAGAACGGCTACCCCGAGGCGTGGTCGCGTGTCGACATGATCGATCGCGAGCGTTTCGAAACCGCACGCCGTACCGGGCGCTCCGACCTGGTCGACATGGTGAAAGCCACGACCGGCCGACAACTCGATCCCGACAAGGTCGTGATCGGCTTCGCCCGCAGATTCGCCACCTACAAGCGCGCTGCCTTGCTCCTGCGCGATCCCGATGGGCTGCAAGCAGCGTTTGATGCTGGCGCCCAGTACGTGTTCGCGGGCAAGGCTCACCCCGCCGACGGTGACGGCAAGGCGGTACTCACCGAGCTGGCCGAGTTTGCCGACTCCCACCATGCTCGTGACCAGTTGGTGGTGGTTCCGGACTATGACATCGCCGTGGCCCAGACCATGTATGCCGGCAGCGATGTGTGGCTGAACAATCCAATCCGCCCCCGGGAGGCGTCGGGTACCAGTGGCGAGAAAGCGGCACTGAGCGGCGCCTTGAACTGCTCGATCGAAGATGGTTGGTGGGCTGACTTCTTCGTCGAAGGTATCGGCTGGTCGATCCCCACATCGGAGGCGAGCGACACCAACGAGCGCGACAACGCAGAAGCAGTGGCCATGAACGCCTTGATCACCAACCAGGTGGCGACCTTGTTTGGGACCGACGGTTGGTGGCAGATGGTGCAGCGAATGCTGACACACCTGGGCCCACTGGTCACTGCCGGGCGCATGGTCGCCGAATACGAAAGCCGCTACTACGGACCGATCCGCGGGCTATGAGCCAGCGCGAGTTCTGGCTGGGTGAACCCTTCCCACTGGGGGCTACCTTCGACGGCCACGGCACCAACTTTGCGCTGTTCACCGAGTCGGCGTCGTCGGTCGAGCTCTGTCTGTTCGACGACGATGGCAACGAAGAACGCCTGACGTTGCCCGAACAGCACGCCCATGTGCACCACGGCTATCTCGATGGTGTGCGGCCCGGACAACGCTACGGCTACCGGGTCCACGGCACATGGAACCCCAGCAATGGTGAACGGGCCAATGCCTACAAGCTGTTGATCGATCCTTATGCCAAAGCGGTCGAGGGTGACGTCGACTGGGGGCCAGAGGTGTTTGGCCACGACCTCGACGACCCGAGCACGCCGAGCTTGCTCGACAGTGCCGGCTCGGTCCCGTTGTCGATCGTTGTCGACGACACGTTCAACTGGGGCAATGACACCAGCCCGCGCACGCCGTGGCACGAGACCTGTATCTACGAGGCTCATGTTCGCGGCATGACCATCACTCATCCCGACGTGCCCGAGCAGTTGCGCGGCACCTACGCCGGGTTGGCACATCCGGCGATGGTCGAGTACCTCGTCGATCTGGGCGTGACCGCGGTTGAGCTCATGCCGGTTCACCAGTTCATTCCCGAGGGCTTCATCGTCAAGCGGGGACTGTCGAATTATTGGGGCTACCAGACCGCCGGCTTCTTTGCGCCCCATGCTGCATATTCGTCTGCGGGCGCTCGCGGCCAGCAGGTCACCGAGTTCAAGGAACTGGTCAAGACCCTGCACTCTGCCGGTCTCGAGGTGTTGCTCGATGTGGTGTACAACCACACGTTCGAAGGCACTGCCGACGGCCCGACCATCTCGATGCGCGGCATCGACAACGCCACCTACTACCGGTTGAACGACCACGATCGAAGCACCTACACCGACTTCACCGGAACCGGGAACACACTCAATGTCCGGCACCCGGCCACGCTGCACCTGGTGATGGACAGCCTGCGTTATTGGGTGCAAGAGATGCACGTCGACGGGTTTCGCTTCGACCTGGCCTCGGCGCTGGCCCGAGAATTCTACGAAGTCGATCGCCTGGCCGCGTTCTTCGACCTGATCCATCAGGACCCGGTCATCAACCGCACCAAACTGATCGCCGAGCCGTGGGACGTGGGACCCGGTGGCTACCAGGTCGGCAATTTTCCGGCGCTGTGGTCCGAGTGGAACGCCCGCTACCGCGACGACGTTCGCGACTTCTGGCGCGGCCAGCAAGGCAGCGTGGCTGCCTTTGCCTATCGGTTCACCGGCAGCTCTGATCTGTACGACTCGGGCGGCAGGCGACCGTCGGCCAGCATCAACTTCACCACTGCGCATGACGGGTACACGTTGCACGACTTGGTCAGTTACGAACAGCGCCACAACCTTGCCAACGGCGAAGACAACCGGGATGGACACGACGACAATCGGTCATGGAACGGTGGCGCCGAGGGGCCCACCACCGACACCGAGATCCTGACAAATCGGCGGCGCCGTGCGGCGTCGATGATGGCAACTCTGCTGTTGTCTCAGGGGGTGCCCATGATTTCCGGGGGCGACGAAATCGGTCGAACTCAGCACGGAAACAACAATGCGTGGGCCCAGGACAACGAGACGTCGTGGCACGACTGGGCCAATGCCGACGAGGTCATGCTTGACCTGACCAAGCACGTGCTGCGGTTGCGTCGTGATCACCCGACCTTCCGACGACGCCTCTTCTTTCAGGGCGAACCCGTGCTCGGCAGCACGCTCGACGACATTGGATGGTTCACGCCCCTGGGCGTAGCCATGACCGATGCCGACTGGCAAGCAGGCCCAAATTCGCTGTCGGTGTTCATCAACGGCAACACCATTGGCCGTCGGGGCCCCCAGCTGCAACCCGTCGTCGACGACAGCTTCCTGTTCTTCCTCAACGGCACCGGCGAGTCGACTGCGTTCACCGTGCCCGACGGTTTGGGTGGGGAGCGGTGGCGCGTAGTGCTGCACACCGACGACCCGGGCGATCATGACGAAGAGATTGCGGCGTGCGATGATTGGCCGGTGCCACCTTGGACTCTGATGCTGCTACAGCGAGAGACATGAATATTCTCTTTGCCACTGCCGAACTGCGCCCGCTCGTGAGTGCCGGCGGTCTCGGCGAGGCCTCCGCAGGCCTGGTGGCTGCGCTGCGAGAGTCCGGTGTGAACGTGACGGTCGCGCTGCCCGATTATTTTGCGTGGGAACTCACCGGCGAGACCGAATACGAACTCGATGTTCCCGAGTGGGCGGCGCCGGCAACGGTGCGGGTCGGGCATCACGTCGACGCCGGAATGCTTGCGCTCGTGAACGTCCCGGGTATTGAGCGACCGGACCCATACGTCGACGAAAACGGTCTGGGATGGACCGACAACACCGAACGGTTTGCGGCCTTCGGCGCCGCCCTCGGCATGCTGGCAAGCGTCATCGACTTCGACGTGGTTCACCTGAATGACTGGCACACCGCACTTGCACCAGCGTTCCTGCCTGCATCGGTGCCAACACTGTTGACCATCCACAATCTTGGCCACCAGGGCGGCACCGACCACACATGGCTTGATCGGTTGCCGGCGCGGCGCCACTCCTACGCCTGGGGCGATGGCATGAATCCACTGGCAGGCGCGATCCAGAGCGCCTATCGCGTGAGCACGGTCAGCCCTCACTATGCCGAGGAGATTTTGACACCTGCCGATGGCATGGGGCTGCATCTTCGCTTCGCCGAACGCAACGCCGACCTGATCGGTATTCGCAATGGCATCGACGTCCGTTCGTGGGACCCTGCGAACGACGCGCACTCGGCGAACTTCACTGCCGAAACCCTCGACGGCAAGAAGCAGGCACGAGCCGAGCTGCTCGAGCACGTGGGCTGGGAAAATACCGGTGAGCCGCTGATCATCATGATCAGCCGGCTCGTCGAGCAGAAGGGTGTCGACCTCGCCTTCGAAGCCGCGAAGTATCTGCCCGGCATGAAGGCCCGCATGATCGTGCTGGGTAGCGGTGATCTGCGACTTGCGGACTGGGCCCGCTGGCTTCAGCAGCAACAGCCCGAACACTTCTGGTTCATGGACGGTTATGACGTGCCGCTGTCGCATCAGATGTTTGCCGGCGCCGATCTGTTGCTGATGCCGAGTCGGTTCGAACCGTGTGGTCTCGCCCAGATGCAGGCCATGGCCTACGGAACATTGCCGGTGGTCACTGCGGTCGGCGGCCTGGTCGACACCGTGACCGATGCCGATGCCTCGCCACACGGCAATGGCTTTGTGGCCACGACCAACGACGAAGCAGGCATCGTCGACGCGCTCCATCGAGCGTTGCGAGCGGTACGACACGCTGGACGCAAAAAGAGCTTGCAGCGCCGTGGCATGACTGCGGACTGGTCATGGACCGAACCCGCGCAGTACTACATTCAGGTCTACCGCGACCTTGTGCCCGATGAAGCTGAAAGTACGCCCGAGGTCACGGCGTGATCACGGTGCCTTTGGCGATGGCCACCACACCACCCTCGGAGATGGTGTACTTCTCGGCGTCGACCACGGGGTCATAACCAATCGACACACCCGACGGAATCACGACGTTCTTGTCGACCACGCAATTCATGAGCCGGGCGCCGGGCTCGACCCGCACCCCATCCATGAGAACCGAACGGGACACGTGCGCCTGGTCTACCACGACACCGCGCGACAACACCGACTCGTGAATTGCGCTGCCATGCACGATCACGCCGTCACCCACGATGGAGTTGCTGACATGGCTGGGAGCCGTTGGTCCGTCGGCGATCTTGGCCGGCGGCTGCGTGATGCTCTGGGTGTAGATCGGCCACTGGTCGTTGTAGAGGCTGAACACCGGTAACGGCGCCACCAGATCCATGTGGGCCTCGTAATAGGAGTCCAAAGTTCCCACGTCGCGCCAATAGTGATCTTCGCCCGCGTTTTCTCCGGGCACATGATTGGTCCGGTAGTCGTAGTAGTGGGCTTCGCCGTTGGCCACCATGGCGGGGATGATGTCGCCACCAACGTCGTGCTTGGAGTCCTCGTTGGCGGCATCAGCGGACATGATACGACGGAAGGCTTCGGCACTGAAGATGTAGTTGCCCATCGACGCCAGGACCTGGTCCGGTGCGTCATCCAGGCGAGGTGCGTCGGGGTTCTTCTCGTGAAACGCGGCAATCTTGGTGCTGTTCGGTGCTTGCTCGATCACACCAAATGCCGCCGCCTGGTCTTGGTGGACCCGAATGCCGGCAACGGTGACACCTGCTCCGCTGGCGATGTGGGCGTCGAGCATCTGGCGAGGATCCAGCCGGTAGATGTGGTCTGCTCCGAACACGATGATGTGTTCGGGCTGCGCATCGTCGAGGAGGTTCATGTTCTGGAACAGCGCGTCGGCGGAGCCGATGAACCAGCGCGGCCCTTGGCGCATCTGGGCGGGCACCGTGGTGACATAGTTGCCCAGGATCGTCGACAATTGCCAGGTCTGGGAGATGTGCACGTCGAGGCTATGGCTCTTGTATTGGGTGAGTACGACAATATGGCGAAAGCCGCCGTTCACCAGATTCGAGATGGCAAAGTCGATCAGTCGATACTTGCCGCCGAAGGGCACTGCTGGCTTGGATCGGTCAGCGGTGAGCGGCATCAACCGCTTGCCCTCACCACCTGCCAAGACCATGGACAGCACTGCCCGGCGACCGTAACTCGGAGTCTGCATGGAAGGCATCGTAGACTCCGTCCGTGACTCGTGCATTTTCACCAGAGGATGCCTGGCACCTTGCCGCCGGCACCCATCGTCGTCTGTGGGAAGTCCTGGGCGCCCATCCCAACGAAGACGGAACCACCACGTTCCGAGTGTGGGCTCCGAGCGCCGCTCGCGTGTCTGTCGTTGGTGAGGGGAACTATTGGACGCCAGGCGAGTTCCAGCTCGAGCCGGATCCGTCGGGGGTGTGGCGAGGCACGTTCGACGGCTTCGCAATCGGCTCCACCTATAAGTACGCCGTCGAGTCCAAAGACGGCGGCCGACTGGTGCAAAAGGCCGACCCGGTCGCGTTCGCAGCCGAGATTCCGCCAGCCACCGCATCGGTGATCACTGCTGCTTCTGGAGACGACTACCACTGGGGCGACGGCGACTGGATGGGTAGCAGGGGACAGCGCCATCGCTTCGACGCCCCGATTTCGGTGTACGAAGTCCACCTCGGCTCGTGGCGCTTCGAACCGGACGGTTACACCGCCATGGGCCGACAGCTGGCCGACTATTGCGTCGACATGGGCTTCACTCATGTCGAGCTGATGCCGATCACCGAGCACCCGTTCTACGGCTCGTGGGGTTATCAGACGACCGGCTATTTCTCCCCGACCAGTCGGTACGGGTCACCCGACGAGCTGCGATCCATGATCGACCAGTTGCACCAAGCCGGAGTCGGCGTGATCGTCGATTGGGTGCCATCACATTTCCCGGTTGACGAACATGGTCTCGGATTCTTCGACGGAACCCACTTGTTCGAACACGCGGACCCGCGGCAGGGATTTCATCCTGACTGGAAGTCGTTCGTGTTCAACTACGACCGGCCCGAGGTCCGGTCGTTCCTGTTGTCGTCGGCCCACTACTGGTTCGACCAATTCCACATCGATGGCGTGCGGGTCGACGCAGTGGCGTCGATGCTGTACCTCGACTATTCGCGCAAGGACGGCGAGTGGATTCCGAACAAGGATGGTGGCAAGAACAACCTCGGGGCGGTCGAGTTTCTGCAGGAGCTGAACCGGTCGCTGTACGAGGCGTTCCCCGATGTGCTCACGGTGGCCGAAGAGTCCACTGCCTGGCCCGGAGTGACCAACCCGACCGACGTCGGTGGTCTGGGATTCGGTTTCAAATGGGACATGGGCTGGATGCACGACACCCTGGCCTACATGAGCGAGGATCCGGTGCATCGGCGTTACGCACACGACCAGCTCACCTTTCGTTCGATCTATCAGGCCGCCGAGCACTACATGCTGCCGCTGTCACACGACGAGGTCGTGCACGGCAAGGGAAGCATTCTGACCAAGATGCCGGGGGACCGGTGGCAGCAGTTTGCCAACCTGCGGCTGCTCTATGGCTATCAATGGACGGCGCCCGGTAAGAAGCTGCTGTTCATGGGATCAGAGTTCGGTGCGACCGATGAGTGGAATCACGAAGCCGAGTTGGCGTGGCCGAGCCTGGGTGAGGAAATGCATGCCGGTGTGCAGGGTTGGGTGCGCCGCCTGAACGAGATCTACCGCTGCACCCCGGCACTGAGTCAGGTCGACCGTGATCCTGCTGGTTTCGAATGGGTCATCAACGACGATGCCGATCAGAGCGTGGTCGCCTTCCTGCGTCACGCACCCGACGAACCATCGGTGCTGGTGGTGCTCAACAACACGCCCGTACCCCGCGACGGTTACGAAATCGGTGTTCCCGAGGCAGGCAGTTGGTCGCTGCTCGCGAACAGCGACGACCCCGGCTATGGCGGATCTGGCAAGGGCCCAGCTGGCGTCACCGAGGCGACAACGTCCGAGAGCCATGGCCAGCCCAACACGCTGGTACTGGACCTGCCGCCTTTGGCCACAATCATCTTGCAGGGCAAGGAAAAGGTCTACAGCTGACTCCCAGCATTGCACTTGTCAGCTGGATCGCAACGTAGACGCGCGGAAGCGCCCGGTTTTGTCGTTTTAGCGGATGGTGTCGCCGATGGGGGTGGTGATGGTGATTTGGCCGTCGGGGTTTCGGGTGACGGTGTAGCCGCGTTCTTTGAAGCGGTTGTGTCTTTTGCAGGCGGGGAGGCCGTTGAGTTGTTCGGTGTGCCCGCCCCGGGCGGCGGGTCTCAGGTGGTCGATTTGGCATTGGCTGGTGGGTATGTGGCAGCCGGGCCAGTAGCACTCGGTGGTGGTGAGTTGTACGCCTAGGCGGTTGAGGCCGGTGAAGAAGCGGTCGTGTTTGGAGATGTCGAGGGTGACGCCTGCGGCGTTTTGGATGACTCGTCGGAAGGATGCGACGAGCATGTCGGCGAAGGCTTCGGAGGCGGCGATGGGGTGGCCGTCGATGTCGGTGATGTTGTAGCTATCGGGGTCGAGCAGGGCAGCGGAGCCGCCGGCCCAGCGGCGGATGAGGGCTTCGGCGGTTTCGGCGGTGTAGATGATGTTGTGCACTCGTTTGACGGGCGCGGAGGGTTTGTCGGAGTTGGCGGCGTCGGCGGCGATCTGGCACAGGGCGTCGGCTTGGCGTTGGGCGTGGGTGCGTTCCAGCAGATCAACTGATGTGTTTGAGCCGTGGATCTTCTCGGCACGAGCCCAGTCGTGCGCGAACTCGGCCTCGATGTAGGCCTGCAGGATTTCGTTGAACTCCGAACCCTTCAATGATCCGAGGGTGCCGTCGAGTTTCCATGCCTTGGAGATGGCGTCTTGGACCAGTTTGACGTTGCGGCGTTCGTGGCTGGGGTCGGGTGCGGGGTCGGGGCCGTCGCAGTCGTGGAGTTCGAGCCAGCGGGCTATTTTGCGTTCGAAGCGTTTGAACGACTGTGTGGCGGCGTGTTTCAGGAAGTAGTTCTGGTCCAGCAGGAACCGGTCACGAGTGCGGGGGTTGGCGAACGCGCGGGCCAGCAGTGCGGCTTTGTCGATCGACAGGCCGCCAGCGCGCCACACGGCGTTGATGTCGTTGCAGTGCTGGTTCATGCGTCGGATCTTGTCCAACCGATGCGACTCCGCACCCGACACATCGGCAATATGGGCATACATGATACGTGCGGTGGCATGACCGTGCTCATAGTGGGCACGGGATTCGACAATCTGGTGCAGCACGTCAACCGCTGCCACCGCTGCCAGCCGGCGCATCAACTCCACCGAATCGATCAGATCGCACGCAGCCGAACTCGAACACACCGCAGGTGACCCAGCCGCGACAGTCGCAGCCAGAGGAGTGAGAACCTGCTCAAAATGTGGAAGTGCAGCAACAGCCATGACAAACCAAAGAAGGGAAGCTCGATCGAACAAACCCCAGAACCACCACCGTGGTCACGACCTCTGGCTATTTGGCCGCAGGTTCAATCCGTTGCCGTCACGCGGTGACCTCAGACAAACGGGCAATTCCCTGACTAACAACCAACACCCTACAACGAACAAACGTTCGTGACAACCTCAACACACATTTGACCAAATAGGGGCGAGAACTTCGTCGGGTTATGAGCCCGAAGATCGGCTGGTAGCTCTGGCCGTCGGTATTCAATCGGTGTCGAAGGCGAAGGTTCCGTCTGCACCCTCGATGATGGCTATCGTCACTGGGCTTTCAGGGTCGGCGGCGCTGATCTCGTTGTTGCCGGTTAGCTCGATCGATGCTTCGGCGCCATCAGCGGCAGCGAAGGTCAGGTCCACGATCGAGGGCAGGGCAACACTGACATCTTTGGCCTCGGTCACTCCACTCACTGCCACAGCCCGCCGACAACAGGCACATCAGCAGCACGCCGGAAACGAGCTTCATCGTCTGCAACCTAAGTTGTTGGGGTGCGGCGATGCCGTCGTTACTAGAGTCCGGTGGTGGAGTCGTACGGGGCACAGGGGTCTATCCGCCGAATCCTGACCGACGAGGACCCGGCGCTTCGTATCGTCTCCGATGCGGTTTTGCTGCCGGATTCGGAACTCGCCTCCGACACGCCGATCTGGCTGCCACGCTGCACGACTTTCGCGAGCGCGCCGGTTTCGGCCGAGCGATCCTCGCGCCCCAAGTGGGCATCCACAAACGCTCGATCGTCATGAATCTTGGTGACGGTCCCATCGCACTGCTCAATCCAGTGGTAACCGGACACAGCGCCGCAAGACAACAGGTTTGGGATAACTGCCTATCGGTTCCCGACAAGCTCGTGCTGGTCGAGCGGAGTACGCAGATCTCGATCAGCTTCACGACCTCAGCAGGCACCGACGAGAAGTGGCTGGACTTGTCGCCGAGCCTTTGCGAACTGCTCGAGCACGAGATCGATCACCTCGACGGGATCCCGATGACCGACCGCATGATCAGCGACGAAGTGCGCGCCGTGGCCGATCGCTAGCTGAGGTTGGCGATCAGGTCTTCCACAGCGCCCATGCGGCGCGTACCCAGGACACGGCGGCGATCAGACCCAATACCATGGCGATGGTGAACGAGACCAGCCCGAGCGAAGTCTCGATTCCCCAGCGGAAGATTGCTTCGGCTGACTCAGGGGAGAGATCCAGATCGTTGACCAGCAGGGCCAAGGCCAGGAAGAGCAGGAAGCTCACCGAAGCAGCGATGTGCCATCGCGCCGTTCGATGCCAGCGCATGGCGAGACGTGGTAGGCCGTCGGATGCGAGCAGTCGGCTCACGTAGAACGCCACCATCACGATGCCCGCCTGGGCGAGATTGGTGCCGGCAGCTTCTGCCCAAGGGAAGATCTCACCAAGTGCCGGAACCGAATACAGCAGCGTGAGTGCTCCCACCAGAACCGCCAGATACAAACCGGCTTGGCCCAAACGATCGGAGGGCCGCAGCTTGTGGAGGCGATACGTGCCCCATATGACCAATGCCATTCCAACGATGTCAGAGCTGAGATCCCAACCGGCGACAGCGATGTCGATGTAGATGACCAAGGCGCCCCACCACAGAACCTTCACGTCAGCCGATGCCTGCTTCGCAACAGCACTCACAGGCGGCTCGCCCGCTGAAAGTCCAACACTGCTGCACCCTAATCGGTGAGGTAGGTTCGCAACCGTGGTCCCGAGCCGGGCGCGAACGAAGTGGATTGATCGATTGCAAGCGGCCTTCGATCACCCCGGCTGGATCCTGCCTCGTTCCTCTCACCGGTTACCCCCATCACATCGCCGAGCCGCTCGATGAAGGCCGAGGCCGACTCGGAGGCCATCGTTCGCTTCGTGGCCGAGATCTCGCCTGTGCCCAGCGCTACTGCGGCTGGGTGACAAAGCCGAGCACAGCCTCGTTCCAGGCTGCGGGCTGCTCGAAGTACGGGCTGTGGCCGGCATCGGGTATCTCGACATAGCGACCGTTGCTCAGCAGCTGGCACGACTTGGCCAGCTCCGCCGGCGGGAAGAGCGAATCGTGTTCGCCGGCAATGAACAGCACCGGTACCCCCAGCTCGTCCACAACGGCGTGTTCGATTGCCCAATCGATCGTGGTGGCGATCTTGTCCATCGGCGGCGTGTGGAACGAGCCAAGCGCTTCGTACAGGAAGGCATGCGCCGGATCCCGTTCGGCGGTGCCCGGCCACAATGCAGGATGTGATCCCAACGATTGTGGACCTTGGCGGGCCAGGCCTCCGGCTCGCATGAACTCGGCGAAGCTGTCCTTCAGTTCCGGCGTCCACAGACCGCCGACCGTGTCGGCGTATACCAGGGACAGAACTCGTTGCGGATGCTCGGCCACGAGTGCCGATGTGTGCCAACCGCCCATCGACTGACCAACGAAATGTGCCCGCTCGATGTCCAGCGCGTCGAGCACTGCCGCCAGATCCGACGCTGCTGCAGGCGCACTGGGGGCATCGTTGCGATTCGTGGACAAGCCGATGCCACGGCTATCCCACGTCAATACCCGAAAGTGCTGACCCAACACGGGTATCTGTTGATACCAAACCGCATGCGTACCACCTGCACCATGAGACAACACCACGACCGGACGGTCGTCGAGGTCGCCGTTGGTCGCCAGCTCCCAATAGATGCTCTCGCCGTCGTTGTTCGTCGATCCGGTTTCCAGAAACAGCTCCATCGACGCCTGCTACGCGCCGTGGGTTTCACGGAGCACGCGCTTGAGTACCTTGCCTGTTGCGTTGTGGGGGATCTCGTCGATGAACACCACCGACTGGGGCACCTTGAACCGCGCCAGATGTTCGCGGGCGTGGTTGATGATCGTGGCTTCGTCGATCGACTCGCCGTCTTTCACCACCACGATGGCCCGGCCGACCTCGACCCATTTCTCGTCGGGCACGCCGATGACCGACACCTCACCGATCTGGGGAAGTTGATAGATCACGCTCTCGACCTCGGCCGGATACACGTTCTCGCCGCCGCTGATGTACATGTCTTTCCAGCGGTCGACGATGTAGATGAACCCGTCTTCGTCGCTCTGCGCAGCGTCGCCGGTGTGAAGCCAACCGTCCGTGATTGCTTCGGCCGTGGCCTCGGCCCGATTCCAATAGCCGGGCGTGACGTTCGGGCCGCGCACCCACAACTCGCCCTTCTCACCCACGGGCATGTCGTCGCCGTCCTCGCCGACGATGCGAACCTCGCAGTGCATGGCCGGCAACCCAGCCGAACCGATCTTGAGCTCGCAGTCCTCGGGCTTGAGCGCCGTGACCAGGGGAGAGGTTTCGGTCATGCCGAATGCCTGCTGCAACGGCAGACCCTTGGCGGCCCATGCTTCGATCAGCGGCACCGGCGTGGGTGATCCGCCAACACCCGCCGCCTCGACCGTGGGGAATGTGGCGTCGGCGAATTCGGGCGTCTGACTCATGAACAAGAAGTTGGCGGGGACACCCAAGAAGTGCGTCACGCCCAGATCCGGATCGGTCATGAGTGCCAGACACGCCGATGGATCGAACGTGTGCATGACCAGGTTGGTGCCGCCGAAGTGGAAACACGGATTGGCGAACACATTGAGTCCACCGGTGTGGAACAACGGCAGGAACGCCAGGTTCACCATCGACTGCTTCAGCCCGAAGAACTCCACGCAATTCACGGCGTTGTAGAACGTCATGCCCTGGGTGATCATGGCGCCCTTGGGCGTGCCGGTGGTGCCCGACGTGTACATGATCGTCAGCACGGTGTCGAGCGTGTTGTCGTTGGCCGTGTAGTTGCCTGGCTGGGCGGCGGCAATGGCATCTTCGTAGTTGGCGGCCCCCTCGTCGTCGCCTTCCCAGTTGATGCGATGTTCGATGCTGCTCGCAGTTGCCAGGTCCTTGGCAATATCGCTGAAACCATGGTCATGCACGACGACCTTGGGTGTGCAGTCACCCGCGATGAAGGTGAGCTCCGGCAGCGTAAGACGCCAATTGACCGGCACGAATATTGCGCCGAGCTTCCAGCAGGCGAACTGCACCTCGAAGAAGTTGGTGTTGTTCTGGGCCAGCACTGCCACCCGGTCTTTGGGGCCGATCCCGAAGTCGTGTTGCAACGCCGCCGCCAATCGGCTGGTGCGATCTTCCATCTGAGCCCAGGTGAAGCTTCGATCAGTCGCCAGATCTACCTGGGCAATACCCTCGGGCCGAGTAGCGGCGTGATGAGCAATCCAATCAAATGAACGAGCCATGCTCCGAAGTTAGACGAGTTCGCCGTCACGGTGTTTCTTGCCCAGCGCCGTCTTCACAAACCGGTTGCAGGTGTTGCGGTGCTGGTCATCGATATGTTCTGAACTGCTTCGCCTGACCCGATCGCGGCTTAGCCGAGTTCGGAGCCCACGATGCTGGCGAAGCTCACGCATTCGCCGGGCGCGCCACCCAGGTTGTGTGTCATGCCGAGCGTTCTGCCACCTTCGGTGACCGACTTGATCTGACGATCGGCGGGTGCTTCTTTGCGAAGCTGCAGCCAGCATTCGAACAGCATGCGCAGACCCGACGCACCAATGGGATGGCCGAAACTCTTGAGTCCGCCGTCGGGATTGACCGGTAGTTCGCCGTCGAGGTCGAAGGTGCCCGCCAGCACTTCTTTCCAACCCATGCCTCGCTCGGCGAAGCCCAGATCTTCCATGAGCACCAACTCGGTGGGAGTGAAGCAGTCGTGTACTTCGGCCATGGCGATCTCTGCCCGTGGGTTGGTCACGCCCGCCTGGGCGTAGGCATCCTCGGCGCATGCTGCGACTTCGTGGAAGGTGGTGTAGTCGTAGTCGGAGTCGATCGGACCGGCGGCCGGCCCCGCGGTGAACGACAGCGCCTTCACATACAGCGGATTGTCGGTGTACTTGTGGGCGTCTTCGGCCCGACACAAGATGGCGGCTGCTGAACCATCGCTGACGCCGCTGCAGTCGTAGATGCCCAGGTCGCCGGCGATCAGCGGTGCATTGGTGATCTTTTCCATGCTGACCTCCTTCTGGAACTGAGCGCGGGGGTTACGGGCGCCGTTGTAGTGGTTCTTCCACGCAATACGGGCCATGACCTCTTTCATCTCGTCGCGGTCCACGCCGTACTTGTCGGCATAGGCGGGGGCCAGCAACGAGAAGGATGCAGGCGCAGTGAGTGTGGACTTGGTGCCATCGTCGGGCAGCGGTGCGCCGACCAGACCGGACATGCCATTGTCCTTGAGCTTTTCGACGCCGATGGCCATGACCATGTCGAACGCGCCCGACGCCACGGCATAGGCAGCATTACGAAACGCCTCGGATCCGGTGGCGCACATGTTCTCGACCCGGGTCACCGGCTTGTAGTCGATCTTGAGCGCCCGACTCAGAGCCAGACCCGATACCGCCGAACCGAGGGTGCCGAACCAGTACGCGTCGAGATCCTCTTGCTTGATTCCCGCCGATGCATAGGCCGAATGCGCCGCCTCGATCAACATGTCATCGACGGACTTGTCCCAGTGTTCGCCGAAATTGGTGCAACCCATACCGATGATTGCGACCTGATCCTTGATTCCTCGTGATGCCATGGGCTTTTTCCTTTCGCAATCGCAGCTTCGCTTCGCTCTGGCTGCTCTGCGGCTCTGTTGTTTCGCAATCGCAGCTTCGCTTCGCTCTGGCTGCTCTGCGGCTCTGTTGTTTCGCAATCGCAGCTTCGCTTCGCTCTGGCTGCTCTGCGGATTTCCTTAACGAATGGGTGTTGCTTTCCAGAAGTAGTTGTGGACGCCGTCGGCGGTCATCAACCGCCGAAAAGTCATTTGTACACGCATGCCGACTTCGACTTCGTCGGGGTCGGCGTCGGTGAGTTCTGCTTTGAAGCGGCCACCACCGTCGAAGTCAATGATGACACCAACCGTGGGCGGTGACAACGAATACGCCAACCGGTCGATGGTGAACGTGGTGACCTTGGCCTGCACATCGGCCATGGGGACCATCTCCATGTCGTCGACGTTGCCGCCCTTGACCGACACCCGCTGCGGTGGAAGGTGGATGGCGCCGGACTCACGATCGCGTGAACCCTGGAAGCCATACTTCCAGTGCACCATGCGGCTCGACGGGGGAGCAGCCGGCGCAGCCGGGTCGGGACGCCGAGGTGGTTCGCGATCCAGGAAACCTCGCCATGTCAGGAACTGCTGATAGTCGAGCGAGTCGTTGCCATCGGCGATCTGCGACTCGACCGTCTTGTGCGGGGTGTAGTCGGCAAGGGCGTCGGTGGTGCGGAAGAAGTTGACGTCGCAACCATCGGCCAGATTGACCACCATGACCAGCTGCCCCGGCTCGGCCTTGTCGAGCACGCTGGCCAGAACAAGCAGACTGTGCGAACTCCCGGTCGTGCCGATCTCGGTCGACAGGTCGTTCGCCACCGGCGTGTCGCCACTGATTCCGGCTGCACCGGCAGCGCCGCGGACCGCGCGGGCATGCATGCCGGTCACCACGGCAGTGTCGACCGACTCGGCGGATATCTCGGTGTCCTTGAACGCAGCGGTCGCCGCTTCGGTGACCAGCGGCAGATAAGCGGCCTCACCGAATCGTTCTTCCCAGACTCGTGAATAGTCCCAGCCGGGCTGGCGCCAGCGATCCAGGAACTCGGCGGTGGCCGAGGCGCCACCCAGCCACTCGGCGATTACCGGTGCATCGACATCGCTACCGATCATCAGGGCGACTGCGGCATCACCCATGTTTGCTTCGTCGGCCGACGACGGTCGTCCCGAACGCACATCGGACGATGCCATCAGAACGGGACGTTGATCGTTCAGGGCTGCAGTGAGCGCGGCGGTTGTGGACCGTGCTGATCCGACCATGTCACCGGCGAACACGCTCGACGGCATATTCAGCGCAGCATGGATGGCGTTGGCATTGGTCTTGTCGAGATAGGGCGGCGTGGCCGACGCAAAGTACACCGCATCAGGGGTGGGCGCAGCGCCCGCGGCGAATGACCGGATCAGGTTGCGGGATGCTTCGACCGACATCGACGTTGCGTCTTCATCGTAGGAAGCGACTGCTCGGGTACCCCGGCCCCCGCCAGCGCCGAGGGCAGCCGTGATCGCCGACCGCTGAAGTCGGTAGTAGGGCACGTATGTGCCATAGCCAACAATGCCGCGCATCATCACCCCATGAGCGTCGAGAGAATCTATCCACCGACAACTTACGCGTTTGGCCACCAGTCGAGCGAATCTCGCTGGGCGCGCTACCCCCGACGAGTTCCGAACCGATCGTCGTTCAGGAACGAATAGAGACCGGAGTGGTGACCTCGGAGTAGAAGTCGTTGCCCTTGTCGTCGATCACAATGAACGCCGGAAAGTCCTCGACTTCGATGCGCCATACGGCTTCCATGCCCAGCTCGGGATACTCGAGGACCTCGACCTTGCGAATCGAGTCCTTGGCCAAGCGAGCCGCAGGTCCACCGATCGAACCCAGGTAGAAGCCGCCGTATTTGCGACAGGCGTCGGCCACCTGCTGCGAGCGGTTGCCCTTGGCCAACATGATCAAGGAACCGCCAGCTTCTTGGAACTGATCGACGTACGGGTCCATGCGGCTCGCGGTGGTGGGTCCGAAAGAACCCGACGCATACCCTTCGGGTGTCTTGGCCGGACCGGCGTAGTAGATGGGATTGTCGCGCAGATACTCGGGCATCTCTTCGCCGGCGTCGAGGCGTTCCTTGATCTTGGCGTGGGCGATGTCGCGACCCACGACCACCGTGCCGGTCAGTGACAGGCGAGTCTTGACGGGATACTGCGACAGCTGAGCCCGGATGTCCGCCATGGGTTGATTCAGGTCGACTTCGACGACCTCGCTCGACAGGTCCTCTTCGGTCGTCTCGGGCAAGAATTGCGCCGGGTCCTGCTCGAGCGCTTCGATCCACACGCCGTCGGCATTGATCTTTGCTTTGACCTGGCGGTCGGCAGAACAGGACACCGCCATACCAACCGGCAATGAGGCACCGTGTCGAGGCAGACGAATGACCCGGACATCGTGGCAGAAGTACTTGCCGCCGAACTGGGCGCCGATGCCGAACTCTTGCGTCATCTTCAGGATTCGCTGTTCCCACTCGAGGTCACGATAGGCGTGGCCTGATTCGCTGCCCTGGGTCGGAAGCGAATCGAGATACTTGGTCGAGGCCATCTTGGCCATCTCGACCGCATACTCGCCCGACGTGCCACCAATCACGATGGCCAGGTGATACGGCGGGCACGCCGACGTGCCGATCTTGCGCACCTGGGCGTCGATGAAGTTCACCAGGCTGTTCTCATTCAACAGTGCCTTGGTCTCCTGGAACAGATAACTCTTGTTGGCCGAGCCACCGCCCTTTGCCATGAAGAAGAACTTGTACTCGTGGCCGGGTATGGCTTCGATCTTGATCTCGGCCGGCAGGTTGTTTCCGGTGTTCTTCTCGGTGAACATGTCGAGCGGCGCCATCTGTGAGTAGCGCAGGTTCGATGTCTGATACGTATCGAAGATGCCCTTGGCGATCGCCGGCTTGTCGTCGCCCGGCGTGAGCACGTACTGGCCCTTCTTGCCTTTCACGATTGCGGTGCCGGTGTCCTGGCAACCGGGCAGCACGCCGCCCGCAGCGATGACCGCGTTCTTCAGCAACTCGGTGGCAACGAAATGATCGTTCGGTGAGGCGTCGTCGTCGTCGAGGATGTCGGCCAGTTGCTGCAGGTGAGCAGAGCGCAACAGGTGGGCGATGTCGCGCATGGCCTCGTGGGTCAGCTCGGTGATGGCTTCGTGGCTCACCTGAAGAAACTGGTGGCCACCCAGGTCGACACTCTCCACGCCTTCGGTGGTGACAAGCCGGTACTCGGTGTCGTCGTCGTTGCCGAGCGGCAACAGGTCGGTGTAGTTGAACTCGCTCATGATGCTGTTGCCGCTACCCGTTCGCCGCGGTGCCGGGGTAGGGAGGGGGATCGCCGGCTTCGGGGATCGCTGGTCGGCTCCAACTCATCTGTTTCGAGAGTTCGTCGGCGACACTTCGCCATTCGGGCGGGTTCCATCCTTCAGCGGCGCCGACGACGTTGAGCGCGTGGTCGATGTGCACGAATGCCGGCAGGTGTTCGAGCTCGAGACCTTTGACGAAGGCTCGGTCGGGATCGGTAAACGTCAGGAACTCGTCGGCCATGGGCCCGAGGAAATCGCGAGCCTGGTCATCGGTGCCGGTGACCAGCCATGCGGTTCGCACATCGGCAGCGTTGTAGGCGGACAGTACGCGTGCTGCCGTATCGATGATCCATGAACTCTCGTGGGTGAATGGATCGAGAACGACGACAGCCAGGTGGAACGTCGTGACCCAGTCACCAACGGGCCGGGGGTCGCCCTGCAGCGGGTCGAGCTCGATCTCTGGTGGGGGAGCAGTAGCCATGGCGTCAGGCTAGTCGGCTGTGCTGGCACGCAGCTGCCCCCTGAGCACGAGAAAACCGACAGGTGGGTACAGGACCTATCGGTTTTCGGGAAGTACTGTTGCCTGGTGCATCCGATTGAACGTCTGCGATACGTGGCCCGGGCGACCCATGTGCCGGCCGATGTGCTGGCGCGAGAAACCGCAATGGCTCTGGCCGACTTCGTGGGCGACGACGCGGGACTTCTCATTGCGTGTCGCCGCATTCTCGACCGCCAACCGGCATCGGGCGCATTGGTCTGGCTTGCCGCCCATGTGTTGGGTGCCCCGAATCAACGCAAGGCGCTGTGGGACGCCGTCGAACTTCTCGAAGAGGACCGGACCCCGGCAGCACTCGCCTATGAACTACCCGACGACGCCACCGTGGCCACCGTGGCCTGGCGCGATTCGATTTCGGCGCTTGCCCGCAAACGCGGCGATCTCGGGTTCGTCGTCGTCGACACCGACGGCAATGCCGAGTATCAGATCGATCGGCTTGTCGACGATGGCCAGAATATCGTCATCGTCGATCCCGAATCCATGGCCCAAGGGCTGTTCGAGGCCACTCATCTTCTCGTGACATTCGACGCGCTCGGACCCGTTCAGGGTCTGGCTCCCATGGGCACGTTTCCCGCAGCCGCTGTGGCTGGCCAGATCGACATGCCGGTGTGGGGCGTGGCCTCTGTGGGTGTCGCTCTGGGCGAGCGCATGTACGGCGGTCTGGCCCGGCGTTGGAATGAACACAGTGGCGACCCCCGGTACCTGCGGGAGCTCGAAGAGATCCCGGTGAGTCTCATCGACCAGGTTGTCACCACCACGGGGCTGGTGGCACCTGCCCGGGCGGTGCAAGCCGGTGGTTGTCCCATCGTCGCCGAACTCTTCTGAAGCCATCGCCGGTGAACCAGGCCGCCGCACCACAGGTCATTGCGCCACACGGCGTTGTTGCCCCGCTGCAGGGGTGGGCAGAGAACGAACTACGAGATCTTCCCTGGCGACGCACTCGCGATCCGTGGGCCATCCTGGTCAGCGAGGTCATGTTGCAGCAGACCCAGGTGAGCCGAGTCCTCGAGCGCTATCACCAGTTTCTCGATCGATTCCCCACCGCGGTCTGCTGTGCCGAAGCTCCGTCGTCGGCCGTCATCGAGCTCTGGGTCGGCCTGGGATACAACCGTCGAGCCGTGAACCTGTGGCGCGCCGCCCAGGTCGTTGCCGAGCAGCACCAGGGACAGTTGTCATCTGATCTGAAGTCCCTGCTGGCACTGCCGGGAATCGGGCCCTACACCGCCCGGGCGATCCAGGCGTTCGCGTTCGAACTCGAGGTCGCCGTGGTCGACACCAACGTGGGTCGGCTGCTCGCGCGCTGGTGTGGCACGCGCCTCGATCCACGACGCGCCCAAGCGCTCGCCGACGATCTCGTGCCTTCAGGCCAGAGCTGGCAATGGAACCAGAGCCTGTTCGACTTTGCTGTTGCCGTGTGCACCAAGCGAACTCCCCAGTGCGACTCGTGCCCGCTGTTCGACCATTGCGCATGGCAAGGAAGGGGCGATGATCCGGCAACCAACAGCGCGGGTGTCTCCCGCAAGCAATCGCGTTTCGTCGGCTCTGATCGCCAGGTGCGCGGTCGCCTGGTCGATGCGCTGCGACGCGGGCCGGTCGCGCTGGCCGATCTGGGCCGCTACGGGCGTCCCGACCACTCCCACGACGATGTGTTGCGTATCGCCGAGACCCTCATCGTCGACGGCCTCGCAGTGCAACAGGGCACTCGCCTGGCCCTGCCTTCCTGATCGAATCGCTGCCGCACGAGTAGTCGAAAAACCGGCGAGTGACGAATTTCACTGGTTGGTGAACAGTGCGTTAACTCTCATCGCGTGCTTCCCAGGTCCTAGACTCACCCACGTGGTTGGCACGGGGGTGACGTTCTACGGAGTACGAGGCTCGACGCCGTTCTGCGCGCCGACCCATACCGGCTTCGGCGGCAACACCTGTTGTGTGGTGATCGATGTTCCCGACGAGGACCCGATCATCCTCGATATGGGTTCTGGTTTGTTTGCCTACGCCCGGGCACTGGGCGGCCACGCACTCAAAGCATCGGTGCTACTCACCCACTTGCACTGGGACCATGTTGCCGGGTTGCCGTTCTTCGCTCCGGTGCTGTGCCCGGGTGGCGAGATCGACATCTATGGCCCGCCCGACGAAGGCATGACGCTCGAAGAATCGATCCGCACGCTGATCAGGCCACCCTTCTTCCCCATCACCATCGATGATTTCGCGGGTCAGATCCGCATGCGCGACCTATGGCACGACGATCTCGAAGTGAGCACGGCCAAGATATGGGCTCGACCCGTTCCTCACACGAGCGCCACCAATGGCTACCGGGTCGAAGTCGGCGGCAAGGTCGTGGTCTACATTCCCGATCACCAACAACCCCTCGACGACGCCACCCGGGTGCCCGACACGGTGCTGGAGCTGTGCGATGGCGCCGACCTGTTGATACACGACGGCCAATATCCCCAGGCCCTGTTCGAGCAACGCGCTCATTGGGGCCATAGCACACCGGACTACGCCGTCGAAGTGGCTCGCCAAGCCGGCGTGGCCACGTTGGCACTGTTCTCCCACGATCCATTGCACACCGATGACCAACTGCTCGAAATCGAGCGGTACACGCAACATTGCGGCGAGAAGGCCGGGCTTTCTCAGGTGTTCTCGGCGCGCGAGGGCATGCGCATTGCACTCGACGAACTCCCGGGCTAGCGGTCCGGGGTAGAAGGACCCAGTAATGCCCATTTATGCACTTGGCTCGCAAGAGCCAACCATTGCCGGTGATGCCTATATCCATCCCGATGCGGTCATCATCGGCAGCGTGACCATCGGCAGCGAGTCCACCGTGTGGCCAAGTGCCGTGCTACGAGGCGACGACGGCGAGATCATCATTGGAGAGCGCACGTCGATTCAAGACGGTTCTGTCCTGCACACCACACCTGAGCTATGGACCCGGGTCGGCAATGACTGCGTGATCGGGCACCTGGTTCATCTCGAAGGATGCACCGTGCTCGACAATGCGTTGGTCGGCAGTAACTCCGTGGTGCTGCATGCCGCGGTGGTCGGCAACGGCGCCCTGGTGGCGGCGAGCGCAGTGGTGTTGGGCGGAACCGAGATCCCAGATGGCGCCATGGCCGCCGGCATCCCGGCCAAGATTCGCGAGGGTAAGTCGAACCCCGCAATGATTGCCCAGGGCGCCGCCAGCTATGTGCAGCGGGGTCACCTGTTTGCAAACGAGCTTCGCCGTCTCGACTAGAAACCGATCCGCTGCGGGCCACGCAGCTGAGCATTGATGCGGTCGATGCTGCTGACCGGTGTGAGCGCGTTTCCCTGTCCGCAATAGGTTCCGATGGCAACCGCCTGTTGCAGCGCGGGCTGAGCACCGATTCCCTTCACGCAGGTGAGAATCGAAAGGGTGGAGACTCCGCGAATCAGGCCGGTCAGAACCTCGAACGAGAACGCCTCGGCCGCAAGCTTCACCATGGAAGGTTGCCAGACGGCCAGATCGGTGAGGGCAAGCGAACCGTCGCCGAAGCCGTCGACGATCAGTGGCGTTCCGAGTTCTCTGAGACCGTTGATCGTGCTGCGCTCGCGCTCGCCGGCAGTTGCCAGGTCTCGCCCGTCGATTTCGAACGCAATCGAACCGCCGCTCAGGGCGCTGTCAGCCAGAGCATCGGCAACGCGGGAGACGAACTGCGAGGCCGCCAACGATTGCGCCGACACATTGATATGCACCCGAGGGGCATCACTCCCGAGCGATTGCTTCCATGCTCGGGCCAACGTGAGCGCCCGCCCGAGCACCGCTGCATCGAACGCCTCGCCATATTCGTGAGCGAGCCGGAATAGCTGGTTGGCATTGGCGATGTAGGGCGTGTCGTCACGGACCCTCGTGAACAGTTCGACACCTCGGACCATGCCGGTCGCCAGATGGAAGATCGGTTGCGCAGCGACCACGAAACCGTTGTTGGCAATGGCGTCGAGCAGGCTGGCACGAAGTGCCTCGTCGCTGCGTTGTTGGGTGCGCATCTCGGCATCGAAGACCGCGACCTGTGACCCGCCTCGCGCTTTGGCGCGATACATCGCGCTGTCGGCGCGCCGGATGAGCTCCTGGCCATCCACTTCGCCCGACCGAGCCACGGCGACGCCGATACTGGCCGAGATGGCGTGGTAGTCGCCAACCGTGTCGAGCGCGGAAAGGATGTTGTCGGCGACGGTTTCGGCATGGTCGAGATCCAGGGCATCTTCGAAAACGACGACGAACTCGTCGCCGCCAAAGCGCACGGCCAAGGCCTGCTCGGGTATTCGAGCAGTGATACGTTGGGCTGTCTCTATAAGGGCGGTGTCGCCCACTTCGTGGCCGTACCGGTCGTTGATGTTCTTGAGACCGTCGAGGTCGACGAACAGCGCAACCAGCAGCGAGGAACTCGTGCGGTTGCGACGCACGGCAGACTCCAGGCGGCGAAACAGGGCTGTCCTTGTCGCCAGGCCGGTCAATGGATCAAACACCATGGTGGTGGCTTCAGCCGCGTTGGTCGAAGAGAACAGCAGCGATGCAAATCGGGGTGGTGCTGCATCGGGGAAGACGTGGGGCACGAACATCGAGGGCACGGGCGAGGCATCGACTCGCCGATTGTCAAAGCGCAGTCCGCCACTCCATGTGCTGTTCGATCGGATTTGAGGTAGCGCCCGCTCGGTGACCACCGACAAGTCGGTCGCGGTCACGACCGATGCCAGCTCCACAGGAAGATCATCACTCGCCAGATCAAGTAATTCCGAGGCCCGGTCATCGATACGCACGATCGTGCCATTGGCCATGTCTATGACGACCCAAGCGTCGTAGCCCGCGGCAACGGGGCTGGGTTTAGGCACGGAATCAGACATGTGCCTCCAGTTTCGTCGCTGCGAGCACAGAATGTTAAGCGCAGCCCGGGAACATAGGTGTGGTTGGATGCGTTGGCGCCAGCTACGAACTCCCTAGAATCAGCAGTACACCTACCGATGTGCCCGCCCGGCGCATCAACGAAGGATGACACATGGCGAACACCGAAGTAGATCTGGGTCTCGGCCGGTACAAGCTCGGCTGGAGCGACGAAGAAAACTACGTGTTCAAACCGAAGAAGGGTCTTTCGACCGACATCGTCAACGAGATGTCGTGGATGAAGGGTGAACCAATGTGGATGCGTGACTTCCGCCAGAAGTCACTCACTCGATTCGAGAAGCGCCCGATGCCCAATTGGGGTGGCGACACCTCGGGCATCGAGATCGACAACATCTTCTATTACGTCAAGCCGACCGAAGGTCAGGCCAAGGACTGGGACGACGTTCCCGACTCGATCAAGGACACCTACGAGAAGCTCGGTATCCCCGAAGCCGAACGCAAGTACTTCGCCGGCGTGACCGCTCAGTACGAAAGCGAAGTCGTCTACCACAAGAACCGCGTCGATCTCGAAGAACAAGGTGTGATCTTCACCGACATGGACACTGCGCTTCGCGAGTATCCCGAGTTGGTGCAGCAGTACTTCGGCAAGGTCATACCGCCGAACGACAACAAGTTCTCGGCCTTGAACTCCGCCGTCTGGTCTGGTGGCAGCTTCATCTATGTGCCACCGAACACCGAAGTAGAGCTTCCCTTGCAGGCCTATTTCCGGATCAACACCGAGAACATGGGCCAGTTCGAGCGCACCCTGATCATCGCCGACGAAGGATCCAAGGTCCACTACATCGAAGGCTGCTCGGCGCCGGTGTACACCACCGACTCGCTGCACTCCGCCGTGGTCGAGATCGTGGTCAAGCCCCATGCCCGAGTCACATACACGACCATTCAGAACTGGTCGAACAATGTGTTCAATCTGGTCACCAAGCGAGCCCGTGTCGAAGAAGGCGGGCACATGGAATGGGTCGACGGCAACATCGGCAGCCGCCTGACCATGAAGTACCCCGCCGTGGTCATGGTTGGCCCCAAGGCTTCGGGCACCGTGTTGTCGGCGGCCTACGCCGGTCCCGGCCAGCACCAAGATGCGGGGGCCAAGATGACCCACGCTGCACCCGAGACGACCTCCAAGATCATCTCCAAGTCGATCTCCAAAGACGGCGGGCGCACGAGTTACCGCGGCTTGGTTCGGGTCGAACCCGACGCCTATGGCTGCAAGAGCTTTGTGCAGTGCGACGCTCTGATCCTCGACGATCAGAGCGTCAGCGATACCTATCCGTACATGGAAATCGGTTCGCCCGATGCCGTGGTCGGCCACGAGGCAACCGTCTCCAAGGTCGACGGCGAGGCGCTGTTCTATCTGATGAGCCGCGGGCTTTCCGAAGAGCAGGCCATGGGCATGATCGTCAACGGTTTCATCGAGCCGGTCACCCGTGACCTGCCAATGGAATATGCCGTCGAGTGGACCCGATTGATCGAGCTGCAAATGGAGGGCTCTGTCGGCTGAGCCTGCGGGCTCGGCCAGAAGCAGGGGGCATCACCTATGCCGATGCGGCAAGACTGCAAATTCTTTGAGAGTCGCTCGTATCCGAGTGGCGACACGGTGCGCAAGTGCGACCTCGACCTCGCGCCCGAGGCGCCGTGGCGTTGCCCCGAACATTGCTCGTCGTTCGCACCTCGGCTCGCCGACGTCAATTGGCGCCACGGCAGTCTGGTCACGCCCCCGACTCCCGATGAGCCAGAGTCGTTGGGCGAAGATGACTCGATTGCTGCGCTACTGGATTCAGCCGAAGAAATCGTGCGAAACGTCGGTCCCGACATCTTTGCTGATATCGAAGAGGAACGAATCGCACAGGAAAAAGCCAACCGAGGTCTCGGTCGCTTCTTCCGCCGCAAGAAGAAAGAGTAAAAGTGCTGGAACCTTTCAACTCGGCGACCCACAGCGTGGGAAGCCAGAATCGTCGTGCGCAGGCATCACAGCGCCTCGACGGAGCATCACTGCCGAGCTGGGAGCTCGAAGAGTGGCGCTATAGCCCGATCCAGAATCTGGACTTCGGGCGCTACCGCGTGGCCGACGATGCGCAACCGCTCACCAATGCCGAGCTGACGTCGATCCGTGACCGGTTCGCCACGCCCAACCTGGCGGTAACCCGAAACGGCGTGCTCGTGCACGTCGAGGGCTTGATTCACGCCGACGAAGCCGAAGATGCGCCTCGCCTGGAAACCAACGGTGACATCTTCGGCGACATCAACGAGGTGTTCGCCGCCGCGCCATTGCGGGTCACGGTTAAAGCTGGCGCCATGGTCGAAGACGATGTGGTGGTGGTGCACCTGATCGACCAAGACGGTGCGGCGGTGTTCACTCGACTGATCGTCGATGCCGGCGATTCCAGTGCCGTCAAGATCCTCGAGGTCTTCGAGTCCCCTGACATCGATGCCCTGGTCGTGCCCCAGATCGAGATCTCGTGTGGCGGTTCCGCCAACGTCGGCTACGTCGGTCAGCAACAACTCGGTGAACGGGTGTGGCAGGTCGGATCACAGATCAGCGAGGTCGGTCAACAAGGCACGTTCCGTTCGTCGCTGGCGGCGTTCGGTGGCCACTATGCCCGCATGCGGTCCGACTGTCGCCTGCAGGGGCGCGGTGCACACGGCGACCTCGATGCCATCTACTTCGGCGACAGCGACCAGGTTCTCGATTTCCGCACCTTTCAGGATCACAACGCGCCCAACACGACCAGCAACCTGCTCTTCAAGGGTGTGGTCGACGACGCATCGCGGGCCATCTACACCGGGCTGATCCGTGTGTCCGAAGATGCTCCTGGAACCGTGGCCTATCAGACGAACAGCAACATCAAGCTCGGAGTTGACAGCTGGGCCGAGTCGGTTCCCAACCTCGAGATCGAGACCGACGATGTGCGCTGTAGCCACGCCTCGACCGTGGGCCCGATCGACGAAGAGCAGCGCTTCTACCTCGAGACTCGCGGTGTTCCACCCGAGGTGGCCGATCAATTGATCGTTGCAGGTTTCTTCGACGAGGTCATCGCCGACCTTCCCATTACCCGAACCGAACCCTCGCTGCGTGCGGCTATCGCCAAGAAGCTCGGCAGCGGATCACTACGAGAGGCGGTGGCGACATGACCAGCGAAACCCCCGCAGAGAACACCGCATCATCCGCAGAGCCGGAAACGATCGTTGCCTGCAAGGTAGACGACCTCGAAGTCGGCCAAGCCGGCAGATTCGACGTGGGCGAGTACCGATTCGCCATCGTTCGCGGCGAAGATCGATGGCACGCCATCGACGACGAGTGCACTCACGCCGATTATTCGTTGGCCGAAGGCGACGTCGACCTCGACGACTGCACCATCGAATGCTGGAAGCACGGATCGTTGTTCTCGCTCATCACCGGCCAAGCCGAATCCCTGCCCGCCACTCGACCGGTGCACGTGTACCCCGTCGAAGTCGAAGCCGGCGAAGTCGTGGTCACCATCGACGCAGCTGCGCCCCGGAGATTCACATGAGCGAACTGATCATCGAGAACCTGGCCGCCCGAATAGGCGATCGCCAGATCCTGCGCGGCCTCGACCTGACCGTCAAGAGCGGCGAAGTACACGCCATCATGGGTCCTAACGGCGCAGGCAAGTCGACCCTGGCAGCCGTGATGATGGGCCGGCCCGGATTCACGGTGACCGGTGGTTCGGTCAAGCTCGACGGGGTCGAACTGCTCGACCTTTCTCCCTTCGAACGTGCCCAAGCGGGAATGTTCCTGGTCATGCAATACCCGACCGAAGTTCCGGGCGTGCGCGTGCCGGTCATGATGCGAGCCGCATTCGAAGCGTCAGGCCGCGACACATCCTCGGTCGATGCCGCCATCGCCAGCGAAACCGAACGTCTGCAGATCCCGGCGGCCCTTCTCGATCGCCCCGTGAACGTCGATCTGTCCGGCGGCGAGAAAAAGCGCAACGAGACCCTGCAACTGGGCGTGTTGGCGCCCAAGTTCGCCATCCTCGACGAACTCGACTCGGGCCTCGATGTCGATGCCATGCGGCTGGCGTCGACTCGGGTGGAACAAGAGACCAACGAACGCGACATGGGCGTGATCGCCATCACGCACTACAACCGACTGCTCGACGAGCTCCACGCCGACTGGGTCCACGTGCTGATCAACGGCCGTATCGTCGACTATGGCCCGGCCGAACTCGCCAACGAGATCGAGGCCAGTGGCTATGACCGTTGGATCGCCATGGGCGCCACCGAGGTATCGGTAGGACTCGAAGGAGCGCTTGGTTCGCTCATGACAGTGTCCGCCCCGGCGGCGGGCGACCCGTTCGCCGACCCGCTGGCCTGACAGATACACAGAGAGAAACCGATGATGGCTCGACCGCCGCTACTGACCGACGACGAGATCGAGAAATGGCTTGCCGCCCATCAGCTGTGGCAGCGCGACGGCCTGATGCTCAAGCGTTCCCTCGAGTTCGGCGATTTCAATGAAGCGTTCGGATTCATGACTCGCGTGGCGATCGCATGTGAAAAGGCCGACCATCATCCCGAATGGTCTAACGTGTACAACCAGGTCGATATCGCCGTCACCACGCACGATGTCGGCGGACTGACGTCACTCGATACCGACCTCGCGGCTTTCGTCGACACCCTCGCGCCCGGCTGAACTCAAGGCCCGCCATAGCGATCGATACGTGGGATAGCTGTACTCGTGGGTCACCCAACCCGCAGCCTCCAATTCCTTCTGGAGCCGCGGCAGGTTCCAGTTCGGTACACCCATGTCGACATGGTGGGCCAGGTGATAGCCGATGTTGAACGGCACCAGAATCGACGACGCCAGCCGACTTTGCTGGACATCATGGGTGGTTTGGCGTCGATCCGACGACTGCATCAGACCCCCGTGTTCGGCCACCGAGCGCAGCCGGTTGATCACGCGCCATACCGTCAGGTGGGGTAGCCACCAGAGCAGGATGTAGAGCTCGGGCCGCCCGATGAGCACAAAGGCAGCAACGATGGGGATCTGGCAGGCCAGGATCTTGAGCGCCGTCGGTTTCTGCTTGAGCGCAGCCCGAACGAGACCCTTGAACAACTTGAAACCGGTCTGACCAGTGGCGTCGCGAACGAGCTTGCGCCGGAAGCTACTCGAGGTGATCGGATAGGCCCGATAGAGGGCCTTGTCGGGTTCTCTGGGACCCATTTCGTCGCGATGGTGGTCGAGGTGGGCTCGACGGTAGAGCTCGAACGGAACCCATGACGGGTACGACAGCACCCACTTTCCCACCCCATCATTGAGCCGCTTGTTGCTGAACAGCGTGCGGTGCACGGCTTCGTGGCCCAAGGACGCAAACCGGGCGTATTGGCGACCCATCAAGAGAAAAGCCACTACCCAGGAAATCGGATGCGCAAGCCAGATGGCAAGCCAGATGATGGCGACCGGCTCGAGCACCACCTGAACCACCGCCACGGCGCTGCGCAGGTTCGATATACGGCGCAGCTCGGTCCGTATCGCCGGAACGGCCTTGCCGCCGGCGAGGAGCCGGTCTGTGGGTAAGACATCGGGAAGCGCTTCGGCAACGGCGACCATCTGGCCAAAGCCCGCAGCGGCTTCGTTCGGGTCTGCCAGCATCGTCACGCCAGCCAGAATAGGCCAGCCAGCGCAGCGACTTCGAGCCGGTACGGTTTCTCTGGTGGCGAACTTTGTGAACGACCCGGTGCATCCTGCACAGTTGCCTCGGCTGGCGCACGATGATTTCGTTTCGGTCGACCCGAACTGGTTGCGGGTGTCATTGATGAGTATGGCCGCATTCGCAGCGGTGGTGACGGCGGCGGGTGTGGTCGTGTCGGTGGTGATGTCCAGTCGCAACACGGACAACTCGTGGCTTCCGCTGGCCGTCGCTGCGGGGTTGGTCGTGCTCACCGCAGTGGCTGCGGTGCTACGCACGATCGAGGTGCGCAACATCGCGTACCAGATACGAACTCACGACATCTCCTATCGCAGCGGCGTATTGGTGCGCCGCGTGGAAACCGTTCCCTACGTGCGCGTGCAGCATGCCCGCATCCGGCAAGGCCCGGTGCAGCGCCGCTTTGCCATTGCCACGCTGGAGGTCAACTCGGCTGGCCCAGACCTGAAGATCCACGGTCTTCCTGCAACGACGGCTGAACAACTCAAAGCCCTGGTGGTCGACCGTGCAGGCGACCTCGACGAGAGCCAGTGAGCGACTTCACGAGTATCGACCTGGCGGTGCCACAGCGCCAGTCGTTGTGGGCCGTGGCCTTCCTGGCCTTTCGAACATTGCGATCCGTCGGCATCGTGCAGTTGGTGTTGTTTGTTGGTTTCGTGGTGGCCCGGTTGCCGTCGTTGCCCGCGGTGTTGGCGCTGGCGGCAGCGATCGGGATAGCGCTCTTCGCGGCGGCGGTACTGCGTTGGTGGCGCTACACCTTTCAGGTGGACAGCGACGAGCTGATCGTCAACCGCGGGGTGTTCCAACAACAGCGGCTGTCGATCCCGCTGAGTCGAGTGCAAAGCGTGTCACTCGAGCAGAAATTGTTGCATCGCATCGTCTCGTTGGTCCAGGTCTCTCTCGATACGGCAGGCGCAGAGGAGGCAGAGTTCGTGATCGATGCGGTGGATCGCAATGTCGCTCGCACCTTGCAACAAGCCGTTGCCACGCATCGGCCTGTCACTGGCGAACCGGCCGAACCCGGCGAGCTGGGCGAACCGGTGCCCGGCGGCGAGCAGATGCCGCCCGCTCCGGAGCAGATCCTGATTCGGCATTCGCCTCGACGCGTGGTGCAGATCGCGCTGTCCCAATCTCCGCTCACCGGATTGGTGTTGGTGGCGCCGTTGTTCGCCATCGGCGATGATCTGGGCCAATTCCTTCCCTTCGAACTACCGACGATCGACGAGCCGACCGGCTTTGCCTGGTTGTGGTGGTTCGTGCCGCTCGCTTTGGTGGTGGGGTTCCTGACAAGCGTGGCCCTGAACCTGGTGCGGGTGGTGCTGACCGACTGGAATCTGACGTTGCGGTCAACGCCCGCGGGGCTTCGACGAGACGCCGGCCTCGTCTCCACCACGAGCGTGGCCAGTCCGTTGCCCCGTGTCCAGATCTTCGAAACCAGTCAGGGCCCCATCGAGAAGTGGTGGTCGTTGCGTCACGTGAACCTGGCAACGGTTGGCGAAGCCAACCTGGCCATTCCGGGCTGCACTCGCGCGCAGGCAGAACTTGTTCGACAACTCGTGTTGACGGGATCGGCTGGTGTCGACGAATTGGATCAGCACGTCTCTCGGGCTGAGATCTTCCAGGGGACGCGAAACGCCAGCGTGGTTGCGGCCATGGTCACCGCAGCCCTGGCGTTCGCTATCGGGTGGTGGAGCATGCTCGTGCTCGTCCTTGTGCCGGTGGTGGCGATGTCGTCGTGGCAGTTGGTACGCCGTCGCCGTTGGGCCGTGACCAATGAGGCGGTGGCCCTGGAGAAGGGCCTGATTGGTTGGCGGCGCCAGGAAGCGCTGCTGCGCAAGCTCAACAGTGTCACGGTCAGCCAGCGGCTGTTCGAGCGAAGCCGAGGACTGGCCACGGTCACCATCGCCACGGCAGCCGGTGTCGTGTCGATCGGCATGATTGCTCTGGAAGACGCCCAGCACCTGCGCGACCTGGCGCTGTACACCGTCGAAACCGATCGTCAACCCTGGATGTAGTTGGAGGATTCCTGGACGGAACTAGCCCACCACTGCCGTGTGCACGAGTTCCTCGATCTGCCCCGCCAACTGCTGGCCGGTACCGTTGGTGTCTTCGATGACCAGGTACACGCCGTAACCATCGTCGAGGTCCAGCCAAGGCACCGTGCCAAACGCACCGCCATCGCTGATACGCCCGGTGGTGCGGTCGACCCACCAGCCCATGCCGTAGCCGGTTTCAAGCCCTGCGCTTCCGTCGTAGGCGGCTTCGATGCGATCGGCATGCATGGTGTCGAGCGCCGCGTTGGAGAGAACCTGGGCATCGCCGCACATGCCCCCTCGCAGATGCATGAGCAGGAGCTCGCCGTAGTCGCCGGTGCTGACGTAGGCGCCGCCTTCGATGTTGGGGTTCTCGGTTGGATCAATAGCGTCTGGGTCGCCGCCAAAGGCAGTGGGATAACCGAGCCCGCCCTCGCTGAGCACCGAGCCGAGACTGATGTAGCCCAAACTGTCGAGCCCGCAAGGTTCGGTGTAGATGTCGTTGACCAGTTCGCTCCACTGCATGCCGGACACGGTTTCGGCCACGGCGCCTGCGACCTGCCATTGAGCCCCGCCGTAACGGAATTCGGTATCGGGCGCAATTACGTCGTCATCGTCGCCGGTGCCACTCAGTACTGCTTGGCCACAGGACTCGAGTTCTTCGGTCGGGAGCCACTGACAAATGTAGGGGCCATACAAGAGGTCCGGACCCAGTCCGACCAGGCCCGAGCTGTTCGACAGGAGCTGGGCGACCGTGATGTCGGAATCGGGATCGGCCCAGTCGACGTACTCACGCACCGGCACATCGATGTCGAGCTTGCCGTCGTCGTGAAGCCGCAGCAGCACCCCGGCCGAGATCATTTTGGACGACGACGCAATCAGGCTGACGCGTTCCTCGTTGAATTCGCCGAAATGTTCGTGATAGAGCACACCTTCGTCGCGATGCACAACAATGATGCCGGCACCATTCAGCTCCCGTTCGGCGACGAATGCCTCGATTTCGTCGGCAACGGGCGTGAAGTCGCGACCCGCGTCTTCGGTTGGCCCCGCGTCTTCGGTTGGCTCCGGGGCGGTAGTTGGTTCGGGCGCGGCCGTGTGTGCGGTAGTGGGTGCGGGAGCGTCAGTCGCTACTGGTGATGCTGGTGCTTCGGCTTGCTCGACGGTGGCGCTGTCAGAACCACCACACGCAGCACCGAACAACGCGAGTACGAGCACCAGGGCGCCTAGTCGGCGTGGCGCGTTCGAGAGATGAGCAGTGATGGAAGATCGCGAGGGCAGCGACATGAGCCGAGACTAGCTCGGGGTCGATGGCTTGTCCTTTTGATTCGAGCACTAGGTTTTGCATGTGGACGGGCCTTTCTATCTTCCCCTTGCCGATGAAATGGCGGTGTTCGAAGCAGCGGTTGCCGCCCGGCTGCCGGTATTGCTCAAGGGACCAACGGGTTGTGGTAAGACCCGATTCGTCGAACACATGGCCTGGCGGCTCGGCCGTGATCTGGCCACGTTGGCGTGTCACGAAGACTTGACCGCCACCGATCTGGTGGGTCGCTATCTGTTGTCTGGCGATGAAACGGTGTGGATGGACGGGCCGCTGACACGGGCGGTGCGATCAGGGGCGATCTGCTATCTCGATGAGGTGGTCGAAGCACGCAAGGACACCACGGTCATCATCCACTCATTGACTGATCACCGACGAGTTCTGCCCATCGACAAGACGGCCGAGATGCTGTCTGCCCACCACGACTTCTTGCTGGTGATCTCGTACAACCCCGGGTATCAGAGTGTGCTGAAAGATCTCAAGCCATCGACGCGGCAGCGCTTCGTGAGCATCGAGTTCGACTACCCCGAGGTCGAGGCCGAGGCAGTGATCGTCGAAACGGAAACAGGCGTGGCTCACGACACGGCAGTTCGCCTGGCTCGCTGCGGTGCCCAGGCTCGCAATCTGCGAGAGCGTGGGTTCGAAGACGGTGTCAGCACCCGCTTGTTGGTCTATGCGGCCCACCTGATCGTGCAGGGCGTGGTACCGCGACGGGCATGCGAGGCGGCCCTGGTGCAGGCCGTGAGCGACGACGAAGACCTGCAGCGCGCCGTCGCAGACATCGTCGACGTCATCTTTCCGTGATCTCGCTGAGCGAGGTGCATGCGTCGCTTTCGCTGTTTGCCGAGTCATTCACCGGCCAGCCGGTCGCTATCACAACCGTCGAAGATACCCGTGGCTGCTGGCCGTGGACAGAAGCACCTGCAGCCCAACCGGTTTCGCTGCCCGCGCATATGGAATCGCGAGCGTCGTATCGCATCGTGCTACTACATCAGCTTCTGCGACAGGTCGGCGCCGTTTCGGATCTGCTGGCATCGCCCGCGGGCCAGGTTCTCGATCTCGTCGAGAGCCACCGCGTCATGGCCGAGATACGCCGGGACTATCCCGGTGCGACCGAAGATCTTCGGCGGGTGGCACAAGCCGCAGCTGCGGGCGTGCCCGCACACGAGGGACCCGGTGGTCTCGCAGAATCCGCTGCGGCGATCATGGCGCTACTACGTTGGCACTCGCTTTCGCAGGGCAGTGCGGGACAGACAGACGGGAAACGAGCCACTGCGGTTGCGGTGTTCGATCAGGTGCTGCGTGCCGACGCGACCGGACGCACCAGCGTGCAAGTGGCGTCGGAGCTGATGGCTCTGCTCTACGGCGACGATTCTCTCGCGTTCGCGGCGCTGATCGATGCGGACCCGGATGAATATGGCGAATCCGTGCCGACCGAGTCGAGCACCGGTGTTTCGCTCGATGGTGGTACGCCGTCCGAGGTGGTCGACTCCGACGGGCTTGCAGGCGGCCAGCTCAGCAACGACCTCTCTGAACACGACTATGCAAGTCAGCAGGCCGACGAGTCCGAGTCACTACCACCCGGGATCGATTTGCCGAAGGCAAGTGGCTTACGCTCGTTGCCGGCCCGGTCTCGCACTTATGTCTACGACGAGTGGGACTATCACCGGCGTCAGCACCGGCCGGCCTGGTGCCGAGTCATCGAAGAACAGCTGAGTGGCAACGACCACGACTTCTTGAATGGCGTTCGGGCTCGTTACCCGCAGTTGCGAGCCCAAATCCGTCGCAGCATGTTGCGACTACCGGCACAGCAACTGGTGCGGGTACATCGGTCGCTCGATGGCGACGAACTCGATCTCGACGCCGCCATCGAAGCCGTCACCGATCGCCGTGCAGGGGCACCGGTCGATGACCGACTGCAGATCCGTCGTGACAGAGCATCCCGAGATGTCGCGACCGCCTTTCTTGTCGACCTCAGCGCGTCGACGAGCTCGCCCGCGGTTCCTCCCGAACCGGAAGTCTTCGAGAACACGGCCGATCCAATGGACGACCCCATGTCGCACGGCCCGGTCTGGGATGCACCGCCGGTCACCGATCCCGTTCGCCGAGTGATCGACGTGGCGAAGGACGCCGTGGCGCTCATGGCCGATGCGCTCCACGAGTTGGGCGATCTCTATGCAGTGTACGGATTCTCGGGCACTGGTCGAGATGCGGTCGAGTTCAAGGTCGGGAAGGACTTCGACGACCGTACTTCGACCACCAGCTGGGCTTCGATCGGTGCGATGAAGCCGCTGCGCTACACCCGCATGGGGCCCGCAGTGCGCCATGCCACGGCCAAGCTGGCGATGGTCGCAGCGTCGACCAAGCTGCTGATCGTCGTGTCCGACGGCTACCCCCAGGATGTCGACTACGGCCATGACCGCAATGATCGCGACTACGGCATGCACGACACCGCACGAGCTCTGCTCGATGCAACCAACGCAGGGATCGAGCCGTTCTGTGTCACCATCGACCCCGCCGGGCATGACTATCTGCGCGTGATGTGTCCCGATGGCCGGTACCTGGTGATCGACGATGTCGAGTCCCTACCCGAGGAGTTGGCCAGGCTGTATCTCGGCACCCTGGGCGACTGAGGGTTTCGAGAAATTCAGCTGGTTTGACGTGTCGAATCGGCTCTCGAGCAGCGACACTTGATGCCGATGTCGTTGCAGGAAACCGCCAGCAGTGGTGGCGCGGTCGAAGTAGCGACCAAGACCGAGTTCAGGGTGTGGATCGATCAGGATCTGTGTACCGGCGACGGGCTGTGTGTCGACGTCGTCCCCGAGGTCTTCACCCTGCTCGAAGACGGCATTGCCTATGTCTGCGAAGACGGCGTGGCGTTGAATGACCCCGGTATGGCCGAAAGCCAAGCCGCCGTGCCCGAAGAACATGAGAAGGCGGTCGTGCGGGCCGCACTGATTTGCCCGGGCGAATGCATCTTCATAGAGAGCGACAGCCAGACATAGGCAATACTTCACCGTATGGAACCAGGATCCCCGCAATGGCTCGATCAGGTCGTTGAAGACATCGTCGACCCCGACCAGCGAATAATCGACCCGCATCACCATCTCTGGCCCGCCGAGGGCACCTGGCCCTACGGGCTCGATGACCTCCATGCAGATACCGGATCCGGTCACAACGTGCAGGCAACCGTATTTGTCGAATGCCGTGCTGGTTACCGCGCCGGCGGGCCAGCACATCTGCGATCGGTCGGTGAGACCGAATTCGTCGCCGCTGAAGCCGTTCGTTCAGCCAATCGGTCGGGTCAGGCCACGATCGAGGCAATCGTTGCCAACGCCGATCTTCGCCTGCCGGAACTAGACCAGGTTCTCGATGCCCACGAGCAGGCAGGCCAGGGTCGCTTCCGAGGCGTCCGCCATTCGATTGCGCACACACCCGACGTGACCGACATGCGCATCCCCGGGCAATCGCCACCGTATGTGAGCGCCGATCCTGCGTTCCGGCGTGGGCTGGCTCGGCTGGGCGAGCGTGGCTTGACGTATGACTCGTGGAACTATCACTTCCAGAACCGCGAGGTGGCAGCCCTGGCTGCGGCGGCGCCTGGCACCACCATGGTGCTGGATCATTTCGGCACCCCCATCGGGGTAGGGGCGTGGGCCGGACAGCTCGACGAAATCTATCCGGTATGGAAAGACGACATTGCTGCGGTCGCCGAGAACGAGAACGTGGTCGCAAAGATCGGCGGGCTGGCCATGCCCGACAACGGCTACGGCTGGCACGAACGAGCGACACCGGCCACCAGCGACGAGATCGCAGCCGCCCACGAACGTTGGTACCTCCACACGATCGACTGCTTCGGTCCCGAGAGATGCATGTTCGAGAGTAACTTCCCGGTCGATCGTCTCTCGGTGTCCTACCGCGTGTTGTGGAACGCGCTCAAGAAGATCGCCGCTCGCTTCACCCCCGACGAACGCGACCACATGTTCTGGGGCACCGCCGAGCGGGTCTACTCACTCACCGACTGATATCGATGCGGGTGATCGAAGCCTGATAGGTCTCGAACTCGCTGGTGGCGCGCTCCAGCATGGTGCGCTGCGCCTGGGTGGGTGACTGAGTGGTCTCCCACAGGTGACCTGAGACCCTGTCGATCAGACTCTTGATCGACGGCGTCTGTGCTTCGTGGAGTCGATCACGAACCGGATCGCCCGTCAACGCCACCGCAATCCGCTCGAGGGCGTCATGGGCTGATTCGAGCTGGGAGGTCTGATCGGCGGTCGACGACGGCGAAACTGCGAGCTCTGCTCGGCGTTCCTTGATTCGGGTGCGAGTCTTGGTGAGCTCCTTCTCGGCGACCAAGATGTCGTGCTGCAGCTGCCAGACCTGGCGATTGAAGGCGGCGGCATCGGCCAGATCAGGTTGCAGGGCGATCTCGGGCGTGGGTTTCACGAAGAACTCCTGGGGTTCACCCAGAGGCGACGACCCGTCGGCATCGACTCGAACGAGTTGCACCGAGTAGGTACCGGGCGCAACGAGCGGACCCTTTGGTTCGCTTTGCCATGGCTCACGAAAGCCCGGCTTGTCGAGCTTGGCGGGGCCCGGTGCGGGAAGCCGCAGGTCCCAGGTGGTTCGGTGAAGACCGGCTTCGGTTTCGGCTGCGATGCGTCGGACCGTGTTGCCCTGGTCATCGAGCACCACCAGAAAAACACGCGGGTCGGTGGTGATTTCTTCGAGACGTAGGGCTTCCCAGCCGGGCCAGGCAACGTCGTTCTGATCGTCGACCGCGGCCTTCTCGCGCTGGCGGCGTTGTTTCTTCAGTGACAGGACATCCTGGCCGAGGAGATAGGTGAAGCAGGCCCCGCAGTCGGGATTCTTGGCGGCGAATGCCGTTGAACCCAGGGTGACCTGGCCTTCGGACTGCGCCGTCTGATGGGGCACGTACCACCAGGGATCGCGTACGGGAAACAGCGCGGCGTCGGTATCGAGGGTGTCGCTGTGCATATGACGCAGCACGGTGTAGTCGTCGAGCACATAGAAGCCACGTCCGAAGGTGGCGCCGACGAGATCTTCGTCGCGTCGATGCAGCACGATGTCACGGAATGGGATCGGGGGCGTACCGGCGACCTGGTGCCAGTGCTCGCCGCCGTCAAGACTCACATACACGCCGTATTCGGCACCGACGAACAACAGGTTCGGATCGACATGGTCTTGTTCGACCGACCATACGATCGTGTCGTCTGGCAGGTCGCCCGCAATCGAGCGCCAGGTCGAACCCCGATCTGTGGTCGTGAACAGATACGGCGTGTAGTCGCCGTTTTTGTGGGCATCCGCGGCCACAAAGAACACCTGCTCGTCATGTTGCGAGGCCTTGACATTGTTGATGAAACCATCTTCGGGAAAGTCCGGTAGTGCTGTCGCGGGACTCCATGACGAACCACCGTCGTTGGTCACATGAATCATGCCATCGTCGGTGCCCGCCATGATCACACCTGGCGTCAGCGGCGACTCGCTGAGATGCGTGATGGTGCTGTACATCGACATGGCCATGTGGTCCCACAACGCATCGACGCTCTGCACCACACCGCCATCGTCGCGGCTGGCCGCTGGCAGTTCGTAGCGATTGAGGTTGCGTGTCAGATCGCCGCTGATCGGGGTCCAACTGTCGCCCCGATCGTCGCTACGCCACACCCGCTGCGAAGCCACGTAGATGGTGCTCGCATGGTGTGGGCTGATCACAATGGGGCAATCCCAGTTCCAGCGCTCGGGATCGTCGCCGACTGCGCCTTGTGGCTGGATGTCCTGGAGCTCCATGGTGCGTCGATCCATGCGCATGACATTGCCGTTCTGCCACTCCATGTAACAGATCTCGGGTTCGTCGGGATCGAACGCAACGTGGTAGCCGTCGGCGCCCAACGTGACCGTCCAGTCCTGGCTTCGCACGCCTTCGACGCCGGTGGTACGCGCCGGACCGAACAGTGTGCCGAGATCCTGGGCGCCGCCGAGGATGTTGTAGAACGGCTCGGTGTTGTCGACCGCCAGTCGATAGAACTGCGCGATCGGCAGGTTGGGCACATGACGGAACGACTCGCCATGGTCGAACGTCTCGTAGAGCCCGGCATCCGCGCCGACCAGCAGATGGTCGCCGTCGTGGGGATCGATCCACACCAGATGGTTGTCGGCGTGCTTGGTCTTGCCGGTCTCGAGGCGCTCGATGGTCTTGCCGCCGTCGGGGGTCCAGTGCACGAATACGTCGACCTGGTATACCCGGTCGGCGTTGGTCGGTGAGGCGAAGATCTCCTGGTAGTAGTGCGGCCCGGTACCGCCCGAGATGTAGTCATTGCGCTTGACCCAGCTCTCGCCTCGGTCGGTCGATCGGTAGAAGCCGCGAGCCTGCTTGTCGGCCTCGACGGTTGCATAGACCGTGTTCGGGGCGGCGGCGGTGACCGCCAGGCCGATCTTGCCCATCTGACCTTCGGGAAGTCCCTGGGTGATCTGGCGCCACGAGTCGCCGCCGTTGGCTGTCTTGTAGATACCCGAGCCGGGACCACCGCCGAGAAAGCTCCACACTCGACGCCTGCGCTGGTATGCCGCAGCGTAGAGCGTGTCGGGATCATCGGGCGCGAACACCAGGCTGGTGACTCCGGTGTCGCGGTCGATCTGCAGCACGTTGTCCCATGTGTCGCCGCCGTCGATCGTCTTGTACACACCTCGGTCACCACCGGAAGACCACAGCGGTCCTTCGGCAGCCACGTACACGGTGTTGCTGTCACGAGAGTCGACCAGGATGTCGGCGATGTGTTCGGAGCGGACCAGACCCATGTGGTCCCAGGTCGCGCCACCGTTCAGGCTGCGGTAGACGCCATCTCCCCAGGCGACATGGCGACCGCTGACCGCCTCGCCGGTACCGACCCACACCACATCGGGGTGGTTCGGGTCGACGGTGACACAGCCGATCGAGAACGACTTCTGGTCATCGAAGATTGGTTTCCACGTGGTGCCGGCGTTGGTGGTCTTCCACACGCCACCAGATCCAACGGCGAGGTACCACGTCGAGGGCGCACTCGGATGAATCGCCAGATCGGCAATGCGACCACCCATGAACGCCGGCCCGATGCTGCGCATCTTCAGCCCAGCAAGGGCGTTGGCGAGAGAAGGAGGTGTGTTGGTCGACTGCTGATGGGTCATGGCTCCATTCGATCACAGAGGGCGCCAAATTTTCTGGTTTAATCTCTGCGAGATGGGGTAATACGCACGTAGTCCGCTGATCAACGAAAGGGACTTCATGCAGATCATTCAGTACCGCACCGCTCGAAGCGAACTCCGACAACGTCGCGCCGAAGCTCGCCGTGACCGCCGCCGTCGCCGCGCAGAGTCGACCGACTAGCTGCTGTGGCTGACCCACGTGGCGTTCATCGATGCGTAGTAGCCACCCTGCGACACGAGCTCGTCATGGGTGCCCAACTCCACGAGTACGCCTGAATCGACCACCGCGATGCGGTCCGCCTTCATAGCGGTTGCAAGACGGTGGGCGATGATGATCGCTGTTCGGCCGTCGAGCAGCGCGTCGAGTGCTTGTTCGACCTTGGCCTCTGATTGCAGATCCAGGTTGGACGTGGCCTCGTCGAGGATCAGTACTCGTGGTCGAGCCAAGAAGGCACGGGCCAGAGCCAAGAGCTGACGTTCACCAGCCGACAACGAAGTTCCTCGCTCATGGACTGGAGTGTCCAGCGACTGCGGCAACCCCGACACCAGGTCCTGTATCCCAGCGGCAGTCAGCGCCTCCCAGATCTCGTGATCGGAGGCATCGGGGCGGGCGAAGCTGACATTGTCTCGAACCGTTCCTGCAAACAGGAACGGTTCTTGTGGCACCACTCCGAGTTGGCGGCGAAGCGACTCGATGTTGACATGGCGCAGGTCGTGCCCGTCGATGCGAACCGCACCTTGCTGGGGGTCATAGAACCGGGTGATGAGCTTGGCGATGGTCGACTTGCCGGCACCGGTCGGCCCAACAACTGCGATGGACTCGCCCGAGGCAAGCGACAGGCTCACGTCGTGAAGAATCGGCACGGCGGGGTCATAGCCAAAGGTGACGTGCTCGAGCTCGATGCCCCCATCGATCGGGGGCAAGTCGTTGGCGTCGGCCGACTCTGGTACCGAAGGCGCGCTGGCGAGCAGCGTGCGCAACTTGGCGACAGCTGACTGGCCTTGCTGATAGCCGTTGTACAGCTGGGTGAGCGACTGAATCGGCGCAAAGAACGCCGCCAGGTACAACAGGAAGGCGGTCAGCTCACCGATATCCAGGTCGCCGTTGACGACCCGGCGCCCGCCGATCAGCAGCACCAGTGCCTGTCCGAAGATCGCGATGCCTTCGGTTCCCGGGGTGTAGATCGATGCGGCGCGAATGGCGTTCAGGTTGGCGTCTTTGTGGTCGCCGACCACGTTCGTGTGGTTGATCACATTGTGGCGGCGGCGGTTGTGAGCGGTGATCACACGAATGCCGGCCAGGCTCTCTTGAAGATCCGACAGCACCCGGGCGATGTGGTCGCGGACCAGCCCGTAGGCGGCGTCTGAGCGGCGGCGAAACCAGTTGCTCAGCACCAGCGTGATCGGAACCACGAAGAGCAGTGTCGTCATTGCCAGGTAGGGGTCGAGGAAGAACAGCACCACGGTGATGACGAGCAGCGTCAGACCCTGAACGGCGAAGTTGACCAGACCTTCCTGGAACAGTTGGGATAGCGCCTCGATATCGCTGGTCATGCGCGTCATCAACACGCCGGCCTTTTCGCTGGTGTAGAAATTCAGCGACTGGCGCTGCAGATGGCTGAAGACCCGGATCCGCAGTGATCGAGTGAGGTCTTCGCCCAGGGTGCCGGTGTAGCGGATGCGTATACGGCTGTTCACCGCACCGACAAGGATGGAAACGCCATAGGCAGCCGCCACCCATACGAGCACGGACTTGTTACCCGGGGTGACACCTTCGTCGATGCCGATCTGGGTCAGCAGTGGCCCTGCCTGCAGCGCCAAGCTTTCGAGCACGACCAATAGCAGTGCGCCGCCCAACCGCCAACGATGGGGCCACAAGAACCCACGCAAGGTGAACGGAGCTTGTGCCGGGTGGCGGTGCGTGAAGCTCACATTCGGATCGGGATGATCCGGCTCGCGGGCGAGCACGGCATCGACTCGATCCTGGAGATGACCGGGAACCCCGGCATGAGGCAGCCCGGCATCGCGTGAGGCCGTAACGGAGTTGGCGCCGCCAAAGCCAACCGGAGGTCCGAAGCTCATTGCTCGGCCTCGGGAGCGTCGGCTTCGGCCAAGATCTGTACGTAGCGGGGTTCCGATGCGAGCAGTTCGCTGTGGGTACCACTGGCGACGACTTGCCCACCTTCGAGCAAGACAACTCGGTCGGCCAGGGCGATGGTAGAGAGCCGGTGGGCGATCAAGATAGTGGTGCGATTGGCGAGTAGCCCGTGGAGCGCATCGTGAATGGCCGCTTCGACCGTGACATCGATGGCACTGGTGGCGTCGTCGAGGATCAAGATGGGCGGGTTCTCGAGCAACGTTCGGGCCATGGCAATACGTTGACGCTGACCGCCGGAAAGGGTGTAGCCCCGCTCGCCAACGACGGTGTCGTAGCCGTTCTCGAGTTCGGTGATGAAGCCGTGGGCTTGGGCGGCGGTCGCTGCTTGTTCGACCTGTTCGAGAGCAGCATTTGGCAGCCCATAGGCGATGTTGTCGCGAACCGTCGACGAGAACAGAAACGGCTCGTCGAACACCAGGCCGACATGGTGTCGAAGGCTGGCCAGCGACACGGCGTCGATTGGTTGGCCATCAATGGTGATGGTGCCGCTGTCGGGCTCATAGAACCGCGCCAGCAGCCGAGCGATGGTGGATTTGCCGCTGCCGGTGCGACCCACGATGGCAATCGTTTCTCCGGCAGCCACCGACAGGTCGAGACCCGTGAGCACGGGTAGGCGGTGCGGGGTGATGCCTTCGTCGTAGCTCACAGCGGCGTTCGGATAGGTGAAGTGCACGTCGCGAAACTCGATGGCACCGGCGGGGCGGCCCATGTCGGGCGCATCAAGGGCGTCGGCGATATCGGCTTGTTCGTCGAGGACCTCGTAGATGCGGGTGGCAGATGCGCTGGCTCGTTGGGCTTGCAACAAGATGAAGCCGAACATACGGAACGGCGCCTGCATCATGATGACGTAAGCGTTGAAGGCAAAGAGCGTTCCGATACTGACCTTGCCATCGATGGCGAGCAGTCCTCCGTAGAGCAGGACAAGCGCCATGCCGAGTCGGGGGAGAGCCTCGATGAATGGGTTGTACCTGGCACGTGTCTTGATCGCCTCCACGTTGGCCCAACGCAGGTGATCGGCGGCGCGTGCCAGCAGGTTGACCTGGCGTTCTTCGGCTGCAAACGACTTGACCACGCGAGTGCCGTTGACGTTCTCGTCGACGATCGTTGCCAGTTCGGCCATGCGCGCCTGACTGACCCACGTCAGGGGGAACACGGTGGTGCGAAGCTTCTGGCCAAACACGTACACGAGCGGCAGGGTGGTCATTGCCACCAGTGTCAGCGGCACATGAATGGTCAACATGAAGCCGAAGGCAAGCACAAAGGCGAGCCCGGACATCATGATGAGCGGCCCATAGGCAAGCAGAAGTTGAATCGAACGGATGTCACTGTTGGCGCGCGAAATCACCTGCCCCGATTGAGTGCGGTCGTAGTAGGAGAACGAAAGCGTGGTCAGGTGGTCATAGAGCAGGGCGCGAACATCGGTCTCGACGTTCCATGCCAATTGAAACAAGGCGTATCGATAGGTGAGACCGAACACGAACCGGCCAAGACCGAGACCGACGAGGATGACCACCCATTGGGTCAGGTCGTCCTGGTCACCTGCGATGGTGCTGTCGATTGCAGACCGGGCGGTGGCGGGTACGGCTACTTGAAGCACCAGTGCAATGAGCCCCGAGACTGCACCGACGACCAACGGTCGGCGGTGTTGCCGGATGAGCGGGAGAAGCCGGCGCAGCCACCCGAGCTCGCGGTCGGGGTCGATGGTGGCGCCGGGCGGTCGGTGGCGAGCCTCGACGCCGACATGCTCGAAGGTCGTGGACGTCTCGCCGGAACCCAGATCGGGGCGAGAGTCTGTGGTCGTCATGAAGCAATCCATCTTCGCGCGACGCAGATGGTCTGAGCTACTTCACGTTCTCCCACCTGTGTAATAAAAAAATATAGAGAATGAGACAAAACTATTGGAAGCCGATGTGACGGCCATTAGAGTTGCCGGTTGAGCGGCCGGTCGCAGGTGAACTCGGATCGGCAGATCGTGAACCTTCTGGAGATCAATTTGTCGTACGCCTTCGTGACCGGCCGCTTGCATTCTGCCGCCGGCGACCGGGTGGGGGGATTCGTGACGGCAACTACGATGGATCCATGGCGGGGTCACCAGCGTCCAACCTGATCACGGCGGTCGAGGACAGCCGAAGATGGCGCAACGTGGTTCGTCGACCAGGCGACATCGTGATCAGCGCGCCACCGAAGTCTGGCGTCAGTTGGACCCAGGGTATCGTTGCATCACTCTTGTGGCCCGAGGGCGATGCACCCGGGCCACGAGCCGAATTGAGTCCGTGGGTCGACTCCATGGTGCCGAGCATCGACGTGCTCGTCGAGCGGCTCGAAGCGCAGACCCACCGTCGGTTTCTGAAGACCCACAGCCCGGGGGATTGCATTCCGTTCGACGAGCGATGTCGCTACATCGTGGTGTACCGCAACGGCCGTGATGCATTGGTGTCGCACGAGTGGCAGGCGCTCGGCTCACCCACACGACATCTCGCCAGTTGGTGGCCTCGGCGTCATGCGAGCAACGTGCTGTTTCTGCACGTCGACGATATGGCGACCGACCTCGAAGGCGAGATGCGACGCACGGCTGCATTTCTCGAAATCGACATCGCAGACGATCTCTGGACCCAGGTTGTCGAGCGCTGTCGTGTCGACGCCGTGCGGCCGGCTGCGACTACCAATCGTGGCTATCTGGCTTCGGTCGCCCACGAACTTCCCGCAGACGCAGCAGCCTGGCTCGAGCAGGGAAGCCTCGAATTCGGTCACCGTCCCGATCGGACCGGCCAACCCGACAACCGTGTGCTCGACACCGGCGCCTGGCATCCGGTCTTCAGTCGCCTGGGCCATCAACGTCCTACGAATTCGATCGATGCGATTGCGGAGCGTCGCGTGACCGAAGCTCGCCAGGCTGGTCTGTTCGACGACCTGGCGCTGCACGGAAAGCCGATTCCGGATCTGGCTTACCAGCGCCCCGTTGGTTGGTGGGCGAATCAGTTTGTCGCCAAGGAACGAAACAAGGTCAGCGCGCTGCAACTCGAGCAGGAGCTGCGTGATGCCATGCCAGCTCTGTGGCGTCTCGAAACCGCCAGCAGCGTGACCACCCGGGTAGCAGAGCTCAACGGGCGAATCGATCGCTACAATCGAGCGACCACGCTCGAACCCATGGATCAGCTGGATATCGAGTCGGTGTTGGCGACATGGCGACGATTGCAGGGCATGCCGTAGCCCTCAGCCGGATGGTTCGGTCAGCACTGCTCCGGGTGCATTGGCAGGGCCGAAAAGGCGGGACGAGTTTGCATCGAGAGGGATGCCGAGCAAGGCGACGGTCATGACGTGAGCGCGGCGTCGATTCGGGCATCGGTGACGCCAACCGATCTTGCAGCCGCCGCAATACTCTCCCAGAGATCGGCTGGCAGCTCGAGTCCATTGTCTTCACGCTCGGCCCGTCGCTCGCGTTCGAGATCTCCCGGTAGCCGAACGGGATCGCCTTGGTCGAGAGGTGTGGCGGCGAGGAACCAGTCGATATAGGTGGTCACATGCCCCGCAAATGTGTCGTCTGGGTCGATGCGGGCAGGATCGATATAGATCGAGAGCATGCCATTGGCGAAACGAATGTCGCCTGGTCCGGCCGTGCCCGTGCCGGTGAGTGCACCAGCGAGTAGCTCACACATCACTGCGAGCCCTGATCCCTTGTGTTCGCCCATCGAGCGGAGGGCACCGGGTCCGGCGTTGGGGTTCGGGCGTTCGCCTGGCCGAATGTCGTACAGCACCGAAGGGTCGCCGGTGATGCCATCGGGGCCGACCAAGGCATTGTCGGGAACGGCCGGTCCGCCGTGCAACGCCACCATGGCTTTACCTTCGGCCACGATGGAAGTAGCGAAGTCGTGGATGACCGGCGGTGCTTCGAGGCGCGGCACGCCAAAGGCATAGGGGTTGGTACCCATACGACGATCCTTGGAGCCGAATGGCGCCACCAGTTTGCTGTTGGCCACGTTCACGATGTGCATCGACACCAGCCCGGCAGCGGCGGCCTGTTCCGCGAAGGCGCCGATGCGGCCCAGGTGTCCCGCTTTTCGAAGGGCAATGATGGCTAGGCCGTGTTCGGTGGCCCGTTCGATGCCGAGCTCGACGGCCAGCGGCCCAACTGTCTGGCCCATGCCATAGCGCCCGTCGGCCAGCATGAGCGTCGGTTCATCGATCAGTATCTCGAGTGTCTGGTCTGCGAGCTGCACACCTTGGGCCAGCCAATCGACATAGCGGGCAACGCGAACCACTCCGTGGCTGTCATGGCCGGTCAGATTTGCTTCGACCAGGTTGCGAGCGATGCGGAGACTCTCTTCGCTGGAGCAACCCCCGTGTTCGAAGACCTCGGTCACCAAGTCGGTCAATGTGTCTGCCGAGATCACCGCATGCTCGTTGGAGTCCATGTGCCGACACTAGTGACAAGTGCACCGGTAACGGTGGCCAGGGGCTATGCTCTCTGCTGGGTTGCGACACTCCCATTATTTTCGAACGAAATCGTCCGGGTCGCCCATACGGCCAACGGCACAGAGAAAGTGTGAGAGACCATGAACTCGATGACCAAGAATGCGACCTTTACGGCGCGTCTGGCGGCGATTGCCGCCGTTGTCCTACTCCTCGGAGTCTTGCTGGCGCCTGCTGCCACGGCCCAGGACGTCAACTCGACGGCGACGCTGGGGGCTTCCCTGACGGGCGATCCCGACGGCACAGGCACTATCGTTGTGACCTTCAACGCCTCTACCGGCCAGGTCTGTTACAACTTGAGCGTCGCCGACATCGACACACCTACGGCGGCTCACATCCACAGTGGGGGTGCGGGCAGCGAGGGCCCCGTGGTCGTCGACTTCGGCACGCCCGTGGTTCTCGGGTCGCTCACGTGCGTGATGGGCACGCCTCCGGCACAGGTCCAGGCCATCATGGACAATCCCGATGATTTCTATGTGAACGTGCACAATGCGGCGTTCCCGCGTGGTGCAATTCGGGCCCAAGTGGGGGCGCTGACACCGGGTATGGCTGCCAGTAGCACCACGATGCTGATGCCGACTGGTGATCCCGCAGCTTCGGGCTCGATTGCGGTTGACTTCGACCCCACGATCCCACAGGTCTGCTACACACTTACGACCAACGGTCTGTCGTCGGCCGTCAACGCAGCCCATATTCATGTCGGTGGTGCGGGCGTCAACGGTCCTGTGCTCATCAATCTCCGTCTGGTCGCAGGCCAGGCTGAACCGAAGTGCCTGACAACCGCAGACGACGCCTCGGTGACCCAAGCAAACATCAACGCGGTCTTGGCTGATCCGGACGGGCATTACATCAACGTGCACACCGTTGGCGCCCCTGCAGGAGCGATTCGGGGCCAAGTTGCCCCACCAACACCAACCACGGCGGGCACAAGCTTCATGCTCGATGGTCTGGGCTTCGGTGACCCCGACGGGTCAGGCTCGGCCATGTTCACCTTCTCTCCCGATGGCACCGTCTGCTTCACGCTCACCGTGGCGGACATCGATGCACCTACCGCGGCACACATCCATATCGGTGAAGTCGGAGTTCAGGGACCGATCCTGGTCAACCTAGGTGTTCCCGAGAACGGCTTCATGGCCTGTGTGCAGTCCACACCCGAGGCAGTGGACGCAATAATTACTGATCCGGGGGGCTTCTATGTGAACGTGCACAACCTGGAGTTCGCACCAGGAGCCATTCGCGGCCAGCTCGAAGCAACCAGCGCGGCACCAACGGTGACGCCAGATCCAACGGTGACGCCAGATCCAACGGTGACGCCAGATCCAACGGTGACGCCAGATCCAACGGTGACGCCAGATCCAACGGTGACGCCAGATCCAACGGCGACGCCAGATCCAACGGCGACCGCAGTCGCTGCTGAGCAACTCGCTGGACCGGGTGCCATCGCCAATGCACCGGCCGGTCCGACTTCGCCCTTTGCCCCGGTACAGGCAGTACCGGGTACGCAGGCCACTGCGGCCCCTGCGCCGGCCGCGCCAGTGGCCGCTCAGACCGGTCCTGGGCTCGCAGTCACGGGTTCCGAAACGACACTGGCCAGCGTTGCTCTCGCCATGATGGGTGCGGGCTGTGTGGCTGCAGGCGTGGGTTCGCTCCGCAGGCGCCGCCACGACGAATCCTGAGCCGCAACACACTTTTTGTGGACCTGGCACAGAGGCTCAGAGCGAGCTCGAGCGGGGCGCGTCTCGAGCCGCTTCTCGCGGAACGGTTCATGGGACATCCTTCGTGGGTGATTCTCATCGAGTTGTTCATCGGGCTGGGGTGGCTGCGAGCCGCGACCGAGAAGATCATCTCGCGCGACTGGTGGAATGGCTCCGAGATTCAAGAGTTCGCTGTGGCCAACGAGGATCTGACCATGCCGTGGTTCAGACCTGCGCTCGACGGATTGCTCGCCATTGATGTGGTCGTGGTGGTGGCCGTCGTGCTGGGACAGTTGATTGCCGGACTGGCTCTGGTCACCGGTATACGGATTCGCACCGGACTTTTTATCGGGATGACCATGAACCTGGTGTTCATCATGATCGGCGCCATCGACCCTTCGATCTTCTATCTGATTTTGCAGGCGGCGCTGTGGTTGTGGCTGTTCGAGCAACATGTCGAACACCGGGTGAGCGTGAAGTCACTCAACATCTTGATTGCAAGCTCGGTTGTTCTGGTGATCATCAGTGCCCCCTTCGTTCGCTCGCTGGATCCCGGTAGTGTGGTAGAGGACCCGCCGATCATTTTGGTCACGTACGGCATCAGCATCGGCATGAGTTGCTGGGTCGCTCGTCAGCGGTTGCTGAACGGCTCGATCCAGGAACGACAGCCGCCCCGCGCAGGTTAGCGATTGCCGGCCCAATGGGCTAGAACAGGGGCTACGCACGCACATCAGGGGGATGTCCAATGGCTGTTGACAATTTTGCCGTCGAGGCGAGTCACATAATGATGTTTGCTCGAGCGATCGGTGATCCGAACCCGATCTATTTCGACGCCGGTCATGCCGCCACGACCGAACCGGGTGGCATCATTGCCCCTCCCACGTTTGCTCAGGCCAGCGCGCAGTTCGACGAGGACTATCGCCTGCGACCAAAGCCGGGTGAGCCATGGATGGGCTCGGGAAAAGAGGCGACCGGAATTCCACCCAAGGCAGCGGGCGCAGCCGATGATGCGCCGGTGGGCATGGGCGCTCGTGGCCTGCATGCCGAGCAGCACTTCGAGTACCACCGCAACATGGGGCCAGGCGACGTGCTGACCGCAACGGTGAAACCGGGCGAAAGCTGGGAGAAGCACTCCAAACGAGCTGGCACACTGAAGTTCAGCGAGACCGTGACCGAATACCGAGATCAATACGGCGAGTTGGTGATCACCGCCCGCGGCGTGGGTGTGACCACCGAAAAAGCTGTCGAAGGGTAAGGGGGGAAACCATGGCACTGCGTGCAGCAGAACTCTCTGTCGGCGATACGTACTCCGAGGTGTTGGTCGAAGACCTGAAACGTACTCAGCTCGTGCAATACGCCGGGGCATCTGGCGACTACAACCCGGTTCACACCGATGAGAAGTTCGTGACCGAGATTGCTGGATATCCCACCGTGTTCGCACACGGCATGTTGACCATGGGCATGACCGGCATGTTGCTCACCAACTATGTGGGCGACGGTCGGTTGACCAAGTACGGCGTGCGGTTCGTGAACCAGGTATGGCCGGGTGACACACTCACCGGCACCGCCGAGGTCGCCGAGGTCCGTGAGGAAGATGGCCAACAGTTCGTCGACCTGAAGCTCACCACGGTGAACCAAGACGGCACGCCCGTGCTGACCGGCGCCGCCACTGCCCGCATCGACAGCTAGATGAGCGAACTCGTCCTTGTCGAGCGGCCGTCCTCACGGGTGGCGCACGTGGTGCTGAACCGACCCGAGCGCCGCAATGCACTCACGGGACCACTGGCAGATCAACTCGCCGAAGCACTCGAGCAACTTCATCAAGACGATGACGTCACGGTGATCGTGTTACGTGGCGCCGGCGACGCGTTCTGCTCCGGTCTTGATCTGAAGGAGTTCGGCAAGAACCCGCAGCCCGACTGGGTCGCTGAGTTCCCTGCCAAATGGCGGCGCGTGCATGCTCAATTGTTCGACTCGGACCGCATCGTTGTCGGTGCGCTACAGCGGGCCGCAGTGAATGGGGGAGCGGCGCTGGCGTTGGCCTGTGACCTACTGGTGGCTGGCGATGGTTCGTTCCTGCAAGTGGGCGAGATCCAGCAAGGCATGGCGGCGCCCATGAACATGGCCTGGCTGCGACTGCGCTACGACGAAGCTCTGGCTGCGCGGCTGGTGCTGCTCGGCGACCGAGTTCCCGGCCCTGAACTGGAACGCCTGGGGATTGCGTACCAGAGCGTTCCCGGTGACCAAGTACTCGACGCGGTCGATGAGCTCACCGAGCGGCTTGCCACTCATGACCCCGGCGGCGTGCGGCGTATCAAGACGTCGCTGCGCAGAACGATCGTGACCGAGACCGCCCACGATTGGTTTGCCCGATCCCTGCGGGCTGATCCAATGCCAGGAAACGCCAGGCCCGTAGCGGCCACCGATAGCTGACCTGCCACCCAATGACACGTATTGCCTTCTATTACGATCCGAGCTGTCCGTGGTGCTGGATCACCAGTCGATGGCTGACCGAAGTGCAAGCGGCTCGCGACGTCGAGATCGATTGGTTGCCATTCAGCCTGGCATTGAAGAATGGCGAACTCGATGGCGAAGACGTCACCGGGCATCTGGACACGCACACCATTGCGCACAGAACACTGCGCTTGATCGAAGCCGTTCACCAAGCCGAAGGCATCGACCGGGGAGAGCTGTTCACGCAGTTCGGCAAGTCGTACTTCATCGACCCCGAGCTCAACGACGACGACTTCATTCCGGCGGTATTGGCACGCATGGAGCTGTCACGCAGCTACCTGGACGAACTCGAGAACACCGACCGTGACCAGGAACTGCGCCAGCATCTCGAGAACGCGGTGGAGATCGCAGGCAATGACGTGGGTGTGCCGCTGATCATCTTCGAAACCGACGATGATCAACGCGTCGGATATTTCGGCCCGGTGATTCGTCGACTGCCCACCTTGGAACGGAGCCTTGAGCTCTGGGACAGCATTCGGTGCATCGCAACGGATTCGGATTTCTTTGAACTGAAGAGAGATGGCAGACGTCGTTCGAAGGTCAAGACCACCAAGCGCCTCTTCCCCGAACTGCTTTAGTTCTTGGGCAGCTCGTTGAACGGCGTGTTCTTGCCGACACCAGGTTCCCGGGGCAGACCCAGGGCTCGTTCGCCCAAGGTGTTGCGTTGAATTTCGTCGGTTCCGCCGCCCAGGCTCATGCCCCGACAATTCAGGAAGTGATAGTGGAAGTAGTCGTCGTCGAGGTTGCGCTCGATCTCGAGGTCGGTGCCCCAGGCGGCGCCACCGGGGAAGGCGAGTGCGGCGGCGAGTTCGGCGGCGGCCCGGCCTTGTTTGGTGCGCCAGAGTTTGCCGATCGACGGGTGTAGACCCCGAGCTCCGATCCAACGCACGACCTGCTCGCCCGAGTAGAGCGTGGCAAGTTGTTGGCGCACGACTGGATCGTGCGTGCGACCGGCTCTGGCGGCCAGTTCTCGAAGCTGGGCCACGGGGATGGGGGAGCGGCCAGCCTTCGAACGTGATTCCGCCGTGCCGCTCATCGACTTGGTGCCGGTCTGCTGGCGTTCATGGCCCAGTAGAGCAACCGCGGTGGCCCAACCGCCGTTGACTTCGCCGATGACCCAGTCCTTGGGCACCCGGGCTTCGTCGATGAACACCTCGTTGAACTCACTCACGCCGGTCATCTGCACCAGGCCACGCACCTCGACACCAGGCTGCTCCATGGGCAAGATCAACATGGTGATGCCACGATGCTTGGGTGCATCCCAGTCCGTGCGGGCCAGCAAGATGGCGTATTGACTCTGCTGTGCCCCCGACGTCCATACCTTCTGGCCGCTGACGATCCATTCGTCGCCGTCGAGTTCGGCCTTGGTCGTCAACGAAGCCAGGTCTGAGCCGGAACCGGGTTCGGAGTACATCTGACACCAGATGTCGTCGCCCCGAAGACCAGGGGTCAGAAACCTGTCCTTGAGTTCGTCGCTGGCATAGTCGCGGATCGTGGGCATGGCCATGCCGACGCCGATGCCGAACATGGCGTCTTCGCGGGGGATGTGACCACGGCTCTCTTCGCGCCACACCTGCATCTGGTCAGCGCCAAGCCCCCGTCCGCCGAAGGCGATCGGATAGTCCAGTGCTGCCATGCCATGTTCGTGAAGTGATGCTCGCCACGCCTTGGCCCGGGCGCTGGTTCCTTCGACACCGTCGAGAACGGCAGGCAGGATTTCATCGAAGAAGTGGCGTACCTGAGTGCGGAACTCATCGACGGTCGGCGTGGTGGCGCTGCTCATGAAAGTCGACAGTAGCGCCACCGCAGTTGTTGATCGAAGGTAGGTCAGCTGGCGCTTCCGCGGAAGCGGCCGTCAGAGTTTGGCCGGCCGAGCTTGTCACACCCATGGGGGAGAATAGATGTAGAGGCCGAGTAGCGAATTGGGGTTTGTGATGGCACCGGAATCAGCGGGCAGTGTGGTGGAGGAGTTCGATGCTGGGGAGCAGGTAGGGGAGGTCGATCTCACCACCCATGGCTTCAACAAACCCGACGGCACCGCGGTCGATCCATGCCCCACCCAGCGCTTCCGCGGAAGCGCTCTTGCTGCCGGATCACATCGCCGATTCAGCAGCCCGGCTCCACTCGCCGAGGCTGAAAACACGCCCTTCGACCTCGGACTCACGCTCGAAAGCCTGGCCTATAACCAAGCAGAGAGCCTGGTGACCCTCGAAGCCGCAAGAACTCGTTGGAATTCCCGCCTCGAATATGGCCCTCCTATCCCCACCGACCTCGCCCGCCAGCGAATCGTGCAGGCTCACCGTGACCGAGACGACAGATCAGCCGCTGCCGAGCGAGCAGGGCTGATTTGACGGGCTCATGGCCTCCTCCAGACCGAAACGTGCGACTGCGATTGGCCGGTGAACGGCGAGCGGTCCCAGTCGGCCCACCGAGATTCCAGGGTCAGGCCGGCGAGTTGGGCCATGAGATCGAGTTCCGAGGGCCAGACGTAGCGAAATGCGGGCGAGCTGATCCGAACCTTGTCGCCATCGATGAAGTAGTGATGCGAGATCGAGATCTGATCGACACGATCGACGTACTCCTCGAAGCCGAGGTGGCTCTCGGAAACGTTGAAAGGCAGCACGGTCTCGCCCGGTGACAAACGGTGGATCTGCGGCACCATGTTCTCGATCAGAAACGCGCCTCCGGCAGCCAGATGAGCAGCCGCGTTGCGAAAGCAGGCCACCTGCTTGGCCTGGCTGCGCAAGTTCATGATCGTGTTGAACACGAGGTAGACCAGCGTCGCATCATTGCACACCTGTGTCGTCGTCATATCTCCAACGCGGGCGAGCACACGTTCCGAACCCGCCTTCTTGCGGAGTTCCGCCAGCATGGGTGCGGACTGGTCGATTCCACGAATAGCCACTCCGGACTGGGCCAACGGCAGCGCCAGGCGCCCGGTACCGACCGCAAACTCGACCGCGGTGCCGGTTGCGGCGAGTGCTGCCAACACCGATACAGATGCGTCGATCACGCTGGCGCTCCACAATTCGTGACCGGGATCGTCGTAGGCCGCAGCCACGACTGGGTCGAGGTGGGGATCCGGCAAGTCGAGATGATCAGTAACAGCAGGCATCGGTCGCGTTTCGCATGGTCCTAGGGGCGGATGCGGTAGAGATCGACCGGCTGGTTGATGCCTCGCAGTTCGTGTGGTCCTAACGGCTGAGCTTCGTAGCCCAGGTCGAACTCAGCAGCAGTCAGGCCATCGGCCACGGCTTGCGTGGCAACGACGCCGTCGGGGTATGCCTGACCGACGATGCGGGCGGCGATATTCACCACGGTGCCATAGAAGTCGCCACCGCTGCGAATGACCTGCCCGTAGGACAGACCGACACGCATGCCTTCGAGCCCGGCAATATCGCGTCCGATCCCCACGAGAGCCGACGCCACCCGGACTGCCGAGACCGGGTCGGGTGTGGCGAACATGACTTCGTCACCGATCAACTTCACCACCGTGCCACCGTGGTCGACGACTGCATCTTGTACGTCTCTTTCGAAGCGAACCATGGCGGTCATGAACGCCGCGGCGTCGGAGCGCTCGGTGAAGGCGGTAAATCCAATGAGGTCGGCAAACCCGATGGCGTTCTCTTGCAGCGTGGCCCGACGCGACGCGTCGACGACCCACGCCTGATCTTCGGCCAGTACTGCGGCAAGGTGACGCCGGACGAGCGCAGTGAACGCGTCGAGAAACGCCGGTAGGGACGCATCGACGAGCGCGGCGTATGCCTCGACGGCGTCGGTCAGTCGGGACGCTGTGCTATCGATCGGGGGCTGAAAGTTGACACGCAGCAGCTCGGTTGTAGCCCGGGCGACACGAGCCGTAGAGGAGCCGATCACACGCACGACACTGAGCATCTCGTCTTCACCGACGATGTCGGCCAGGCTGGCAAACAGTCGGGTGGCTTCGAGTTCGGCGTTGGTCAACCCCAAACCGGAGCCACCGGCGAGGCCCATGGCCAACCGCAGGCGCCTCGAGAACTCTTCTTTGATGCCCACACCGTCGAGCGCCAGGTCGGCATCGGTGCCGTACAAGGGATCGGGCCGGATCGATTGTTGGGACAATGCCTTGGCGAAGCCGTCACGCTGTAGCTGGTCGAGCGTGACGCCGCGATCGAGAAGAATCTGTACCGAATCGACGAGATCTGCGTCGTTTTGAGCTCGAACATGATCGATACCGCAGGCGCGTAAATCGGCGGCGGTCAGCTCAGCCATGGGCTAGTTGTCGAGTGCCTCGGCCAGCGTGTTCCAGCCGAGAGTGGCACATTTGATACGCACGGGGAACTTCACCACGCCCTTGAGTGCTTCGAGGTCGCCGAGATCGACATCGGGCGGCTCGGGGAGCACGCCTGAGTCGTCGTCTTCGAGTTCGCTCTCGTGAATCGACATCATGGACTTGACGGCCGAGGTCAACTCTTCGACTTCGGCCAATGTCTTGCCCTTGATACCGGCGGACATCATCGACGCCGACGCCTGGCTGATCGAGCAGCCCTGACCCCCAATGGCAACATCGGTGATCACTCCGTCGTGGACCTGCACGTACACCTGAACCTCATCGCCGCAGAGCGGGTTGAAGCCTTCGGCATGTTTGGCCGGTGGTGTTTCGAGCTCGCCGCGGTTGCGGGGGCTGCGGTAGTGGTCGATGACGATTTCTTTGTAGAGATCCTCGAGCCCTGCCATGAGTCTGTCCTTTAGAACGAGAAGAGATCGGACGCGTCGCTGAGTGCTTCAACCAAGCGATCGACGTCGGATTCGTCGTTGTAGATATAAAGCGATGCTCGGGCGGTCGCACCGACGCCGAGCTCTTTCATGAGTGGTTTGGCACAATGATGGCCCGCCCGAACGTTCACGCCGTGCTCGTCGAGCACCTGTGACAGATCGTGGGGATGCACATCTTTGTACGCAAACGAGAAGACGCCGCCTCGCTGGGCGGGTTCCGACGGACCATGAATGATCACGTCGTCGCCGTGGGCTTCGTTCATAGCTCGCATGAAGTAGGCGCTGAGCTCGACTTCGTGGCGACGAATGTTGTCCATGCCGATCGCCGTCAAGTAGTCGACGGCTGCGCCCAGGCCGATGATCTCGGCGATCGCCGGCGTTCCCGCTTCGAACTTGTGCGGCACGTCGGCGGTGGTGAAGCCGTCGACCGTGACGTTGGCGATCATTCCGCCGCCGCCCAGAAATGGGGGCATGGCTTCGAGGATCTCCTTGCGAGCCCACAGCACGCCGATGCCGGTCGGGCCACACATTTTGTGGCCGCTGAACGCGGCGAAGTCGATGTCGAGTTCGGCCACATTGGTCGACATATGCGGCACCATCTGACAGGCGTCGACCGCGCAGAGCGCTCCGGCTGCATGAGCGGCCTTGGCGATGCGTTCGACCGGCACGATTGCGCCGGTCACGTTGCCCATGGCGGTGACCGACGCCAGCTTGGCGCCTTCGAGCAACTCGTCGAGATTCGACAGATCCAGCAAGCCGTCGTCACCGAGGCCGATGAAGCGCAGTTCGATGCCCCGTTCGGCGGCCAGCATGTGCCACGGAACGATGTTGGCGTGGTGTTCGATGACACTCAGCACGACCACATCGCCCTGGTTCAGATTGGCTCGACCCCACGAAGCAGCGATCAGATTCATCGATTCGGTGGCGTTCTTGGTGAAGATCACTTCGTCGCTGTCAGTTGCACCGATGAAGCGGGCCACCTTCTTGCGTGCGCCTTCCATGGCGCGTGACGCCTTGTCGCTCAAGAAGTAGGCGCCTCGGTGCACGTTGGCATTCGTGCTCTCGTAGTAGTCGCGCATGACATCGAGAACCTGCGTTGGTTTCTGCGAGGTACTGGCCGAGTCGAGAAAGACCAGCGGGCGGTCGTTGATCGGCTTGTTCAAAATGGGGAAGTCGGCCTTGATGGCCGCAACATCGAAACTGTCGGGAGCAACGGCGGGGACGTTCACCGGAACGCCTCGTAGCCATCGTCTTCGAGTTGTTGGGCCAGCTCCATTCCACCACTGGCCACGATCTTGCCGTCGACCAGCACATGGACATGATCGGGTTCGAGCAGGTCCAGCAGCCGGCGGTAGTGGGTGATGGCGAGCACGCCCATGTCGGGACGGTCTTCTTTCACGGCTCGCACGCCGCTGGCGACGATCTTGAGGGCGTCGACATCGAGGCCGGAGTCGGTTTCGTCGAGCACGGCGATGTCGGGTTCGAGCATCGCCATCTGCAAGATCTCGGCACGCTTCTTCTCGCCACCGCTGAAGCCCTCGTTCAGGAACCGCTCGGCGAACTTGACGTCCATCTCCAGGCGTTGCATCCAGCCCATGATGCGTCGCCGTGTTTCGAGCACCGACTGGTCTTCGCCACGGCGGGCCGACACGGCCTGCTGCAAGAAGTTGTTGACGGTCACGCCCGGAATCTCTTGCGGGTACTGGAACGCCAGAAACATGCCTTGTTTGGCCCGCACGTCGGGTTCCCAGTCGGTGACGTCGTCGCCCTTGAGGACAACAGAGCCGCTGGTGACTTCGTATTCGGGACTGCCAAGCAGGGCGTTGGCCAGCGTTGACTTACCCGAGCCGTTCGGGCCCATGATGGCGTGTATCTCGCCGGCACCGACCGTGAGGTCGATGCCCGAGAGAATCTGCGTTTCGTCGGCAGAAACATGAAGATCATTTACCTGGAACAAGGGGGCGTCAGACACAGGACCAGTCTAGGAGGCGGAAGTGAATTGTCGCCCGGCTGAGCGGGCCCGTTCACTACGGTGGTGGCATGGACACCGAACGCGACATCCGACTGACGTTCGATGGCGTGGCCGACGTGTACGACCGGGTCCGGCCTTCGTACCCCGCAGAACTCTTCGACGTCTTGTTCGACGCGCTGCCTGCCCAGCCGAAGGTGTTGGAAGTCGGTCCGGGCACCGGTCAGGCCACGGCATCGTTGCTCGAGCGGGGCGCTCATGTGACCGCAGTCGAACTCGGCCCCGCGCTGGCTCGGGCGGTCGAAGCGAAATTCAAGGACCACCCCGGGCTCGCAGTCGTGAACGCAGCATTCGAGACGGCACCAGTGCCCGAGCGGGCATTCGATGCAGTCACGGTCGCCACTGCCTATCACTGGATCGAAGAACGAGCACAGGTCGAGCGACCAGTAGCAGTGCTCAAGCCGGGTGGCCTGCTCGGCGTGATCGACCTGATTCAGATCGACTCGGCCAGTGATCACGGCTACTTCGATCAGGTGCAGCCCATCTACGACAGATACGGCGGCTCACGTAGCAGCTGGGAACCCAAGACCTACACAACCGTCGACCCGGGTATTGCCGAGCGGCTTCGTGACAGCGTCTTGTACACATCGGTCGACGTGCATCGCGTGCCTTGGAACCAGACGTACTCGGCTGCGCAGTATCGCGACCTGTTGTGGACACATTCAGGAACACAGATGATGACCGAACCCGACCGATCGGCAATGGTCGACGAGCTGATTGCTGTCGTCGATAACGACTTCGGCGGAACGATAACCCGACCGCTCTGCGCAACGCTCACCCTGGCAACGACTCGCTCGTAGCCGCAGGTTGGCTCGACGCGACAACACCCGCCCCTCTGCGCGGTGCGGGTGTTGTCTTCGCCTTTGGTGGTAAGCCTTTGGTAGTAAAGGAGATCGAGACCGTTATTCGGGCATCGGGATGCGCTCGATCTGCAGCGGGTTCTCGTAGTCGACCATGCCGGTCTGAAGACCCGCCAGCGGTTGTGCGGTGTAGCGAGCAACCTCGGCGCGACCAACAACCATGTGGTGGACCTCGTCGGGGCCATCGGCCAATCGCAGCGTGCGCTGCGAGTGGTAGAGGTCCGGCAGAACCGTCCACTGCGAAACGCCGGTGGCGCCGTGCATCTGGATGGCCTGGTCGATGATGTTGCAGACACGCTCGGGCACCATGGCCTTGACGGCCGAAACCCATACACGAGCTTCGCGATTGCCCAGCACGTCCATGGCCTTGGCGGCACGAAGCACCATGAGGCGCATGGCCTCGATTTCGATGCGCATGCGGCTGGCATGTTCGATGTTGGCGCCGAGCTGGATCAGCGGCTTGCCGAATGCAGTCTTGGACAGACCACGTTCGCAGAACAGTTGCAGAGCTTTGTCGGCCGCGCCGATCGAACGCATGCAGTGGTGAATGCGGCCAGGGCCGAGGCGCAGCTGGCTGATCTCGAAGCCACGGCCTTCGCCGAGCAACATGTTCGATGCCGGGACTCGCACGTCGGTGAACTTGAGGTGCATGTGGCCATGAGGCGCATCGTCGTTGCCGAACACGTGCATGGGGCCGAGCACGTCGACACCAGGAGTCTCGGGCTCGACGAGGATCTGTGACTGCTGCAGGTGAGGAGCTGCGTCGGGATTGGTGCGGACCATCACGATCATGATCTTGCAGCGAGGATCGCCTGCGCCAGACGCGTAGTACTTCTCGCCGTTGATGACCCATTCGTCGCCGTCGAGAACTGCAGATGTCTGCACATTCTTGGCGTCGGACGATGCGTAATGCGGCTCGGTCATGACGAAGGCAGATCGGATCTTGCCTTCGAGCAGTGGCTCGAGCCACTGCTTCTTCTGCTCGGGCGTGCCGACGCGCTCGAGCACTTCCATGTTGCCGGTGTCGGGAGCGGCGCAGTTCAGCACGGCCGAGGCCAGGCTGTTCTTGCCGAGTTCATTGGCGATATAGGCGTAGTCGAGGTTGCTGAGCCCCTCGCCGGTCTCGGCATCGGGCAGGAAAAAGTTCCACAGACCCTGTTCGCGCGCCTTGGCCTTGGCATCGTCGAGTAGTTCGAGCTGGCCAGGCACCCAGCTCCATCGATCTTCGCGACCTTCACCCATCTGGTGAAACTCTTCGGTGATTGGATCTACCTCGGCCGCAATGAACTTGACGACCTTTTCCAGTAGCGGGCGGGCTTCTTCGGACATCGACAGGTCATACATCTGACCGCCGAAGTCATCGGTGTTCAGCGGGTTCGCAGGCATTCAAGTATCTCCATGGGGTCGCGTATCAACCGTCATCATCGCACCTTCTGGGGCGTGAACAGAAACCGAGTGTCAGATACCGAGTCGGGCAGGTGCGTGGAACTCCCAGATCTGTCGGTGCCCAAAGTCCTCGAACCCGCCGCGTTTGCAGTTGCGATAACTCGTCGACCCTGGCGCGACATCGACGTATGCGGCGGCGCCCGCAGCGCGAACTCGAGCCTCGAGCAACTGTTGCTGATAGCCGCGACCACGCCAGTGCGGGCGGGTGTAGGCGCTACCCAGAACGACCGCATCGGTGGTGACCCAGGTCGACGCGGCACTGACCAGCTGGTGATGGTCGAAGACCCCGACCCAGCGAAACGTCTCGGTGCACAGATACGTGCGTTTCTTCTGCCAGATCTTGTCGGGGATGTGACCGTGCGCGTGGAGCAGTCGCCGCAACTCGGGCCGATCATGGACGGTGAGAGATCGACAGTCGCCTTCCCCGATCCCAGATCGGGCCGCGTGGTGATCGAAACGAAGCCAGACGAGCGCGTCGACCAGCTCGAAGCCCCGGTCGACAAGCTGCATGAGTCGCGCAGTGTCGGCGTTTACGTCGATCCGTATTCGCTGACCGGGGTGTGCGGCGCCGAGGATCCACGCCATGGCTTGGTCGAGAAAAGCAGCATTGTCGGCGGTGAGTCCGAGTACTCGGTTGTAGTACGAGTCGGGGCGCGCTGGATCGCGTGTGGCGATGAGGTCACCGAACCGGGTTTGTTCGAAGAGAGACGGCTCGTTGGTGGAGAACGTCTTGAGCGCGTTGAAGCGGGCGTGGTCGACCTCGATTCGGTCGATGATCGAGGTCATGTGCGACCGAGCAGGTCTTCTTTCCACGCCCGGAAGCGGGTGTGCTCGACGCCAGACGGGCCGGTGCCACCATGGTCTCGGTCGGCGCCGCCGTCGGCATCGAGTGTGAAACCGAACTGTCGGGTCAGGTCCGCACTGTCGATCGCCAGGTAGCGGGCTGGCCCGCGTGCAGGACCGGCGCGCCACAACAGCCAGTTGCCGATACGACGCTTGTACGCCGTTGCTTCGGCAGCGATTCCCAAGGGGCCACCAAGGCAGAGCAATGCCGGGGGAGCCTGGGTCCACGCGGAGGCGGCGATGTTGCGATCCCGAGTCGGGGTCGCAGGAAGGTCGCCGGTATCGATCGGCGTGAAATCGAATGGCCGGTCATCGGCCGCGACAGCGCTCATAACCCGGCGTTACCAGCCGCGGTCGATCCATGATTGCAGCGACGGACGCTCGGCGCCGATGGTGGTGTCGTCGCCGTGTCCCGGCATGACCAGGGTGTCAGCAGAGAAGGGCGAGAACATGAGCTCGTCGATGGTGGTGATGATGGTGGCGAAGTCGCCGCCGAACTTGGTGGCTCCCGGGCCTCCGGGGAACAGCGTGTCGCCGGTGAACAGCACGGGAGAGTTGACCAGCTCGAACGATACGGAGCCTGCGGTGTGGCCGGGTGTCTTGATGGATCGCAGGCGGAGCTTGCCGATCTCGAAGACCTGTTCGTTCTCGATGAGCTGATCGTACGACGGCAGCATGTGAGCGTCCTCACTGGTGACATGAACGTTGTAGCCGGCGTCACGCATCTCGGTCACTGCGCCGATGTGGTCGTGGTGGCCGTGTGTCTCGATCACGGTCCGCACGCCCAGCTTGCGTGACAAGTCCAGCAGCAGATCATGCTCGTTGGCAGCATCGATCAAGACGGCATCGCCGGTGTCTCGACAGCGCACGACGAACACATTGTTCTCGTAGTCGCCGACAACGACCTTGTGGATCTCGGCCTGGTGATCCTGGTAGTGAAGCGTGGGGACGGCGTCGGCGCGTGCGCCCACCCCGATGTGGGCAGCACCGCAGTAGTGCTCGACCGTACCGCTGTGGTCGGTGCCGTTGGGTTCTGAACCGGGGGACAGGGAGCTACTCATCCTGCAACTCTACTCACAACCTTTCTTCTGGCTCAGGTTGGGTCGGAGCACCCCCAGCGACTAAAACGAAGTCACTCAATGCCTTGAGATCAACCAGTGCGTGAACGCGCACACACGACAAGAGGGTTATTACGTGAACTTTGCATTCACCGAAGAACAAGATCAGCTTCGGGACTTCGTCCGTTCGTTCCTGGTAGAGAAGTCGAGTGAAGAAGAGGTTCGTCGCCTCATGGACACCGACGAGGGTTACGACCCCGCTGTTTGGTCCCAGATGGCCGAGCAACTCGGCCTGCAATCACTGATCATTCCCGAAGAATTCGGCGGCCAGGGATTTGGCTACGTCGAACTCATCATCGTGCTCGAAGAGATGGGCCGCTCGCTGTTGGCAGCGCCGTTCTTCTCATCGGTCGTGCTGGCCGCCAATACCCTGATCCACAGCGGCGACGATGCCGCCAAGTCCAAACACCTTCCTGGTATCGCCAGCGGCGAGACCATTGCCACCCTGGCCCTCAGCGAGGAAAGCGGCAAGTGGAACGCCGACGGCATCGCCATGCAAGCCAGCGGTAGCGGTGACAGCTGGACGCTCAGCGGCACCAAGATGTACGTGCTCGACGGCCACCTCGCCAACCTGACCCTGGTCGCGGCTCGCACCGACGCCGGCATCAGCATCTTCGCCGTCGAAGGCGACGCCGAGGGCATGACCCGCGAGAACCTGGCAACCATGGATCAGACCCGCAAGCAGGCCAGACTGACGTTCGACAACACTCCAGCAACACTCATCGGCACCGATGGTGGCGGCTGGGATGTGCTGGAAACCGTGCTCGACCTGGCTGCTGTCGGTCTTGCTGCCGAGCAGGTCGGAGGCGCCCAGATGGTGCTCGACATGGCGGTCGAATACGCCAAGGTTCGTGTCCAGTTCGGGCGCCCAATCGGCAGCTTCCAGGCCATCAAGCACAAGTGTGCCGACATGCTGCTCGAAGTCGAATCCGCCAAGTCGGCGGCCTACTACGCCGGCTGGGCCGCCAGCGAGATGAACGACGAACTGCCATCGGTGGCGAGCCTGGCCAAGGCCTACTGCAGTGAGGCATACTTCCACGCTGCCGCCGAGAACATCCAGATCCACGGCGGCATCGGCTTCACCTGGGAGCACCCTGCACACCTGTACTTCAAGCGTGCCAAGAGCTCCGAGCTGTTGTTCGGCGACCCGACCTATCATCGCGAGCTGTTGGCACAACGCATCGGCATCTGATCTGACCTGATCAAATTTCTCGAGCTGAGCCCCCGCTTCGGCGGGGGCTCTTCTCGTTTGTGAGCTGAGCGCAGAAGGGATAGAACGGGGTGTGGTCTTCTTTGTCGCCATAGCTGTGCTGATCATCGCCGGGTCGGCTGCGGGCAGCTGGTGGTGGGTGACCACTCGGCTCAGCGTGACCGAAGCTGCGGCGGTCTACGACGTGGAAGAGGCAGCCGACTTCGCCGCGCGCCAGCTTCCGGACGAAGTGAACCAGCGGCTCGATCGCGACCAACTCACCTACCTGCTCGGACTACACCTGGCGTTCTTCCGGCGCGCCGGCATGGCGACCTATGGCGGCGTCGATGAGATTGCCATGCAAGCAGCCACGACCGGCGAGACCGTGGTGGCCCACGAAGACGAAGCGGTCGACTTCGTGCTGCGGCACCTGCTCGAGACCAGCGACCCCACATTGCCGGTCGACGTGGTGGTCGTGCTGGAACTCAGCAACCAATACATGGCTTCGATTGGTGCTTTCGGCCCATCGGTAATCCTCGAAAGCGACCCGACGGAGCCCGAAGATGGCGGCTGATTGTGTCCCAATGATGAACTCGACGAGAAATCGCTCGAAACTGCTCACATTGTGCATAGGAAGTGTGATTTACTTTCGTTACCGATGAAAGGAGGTGGTCCAAATTACAGAACCACTTAGATGTTCGCTTGGGACTTCGGAGGTGAGTGGCTACTAGCTAGCCACTGGACTGGTTGGTAAATTTCTGCCACTTCACCCCGGTTTCTTGTTGTCGAGAGCTTGTCCCGCTTGGCCGAGAAAAGACAAGAAACCGGCCTCTCCAGTACCCATGTTTCGACATGGCAATATGAAGAGGTCTTCCCAAAGAAGAACAATTCAACGTTCGAGCCCTGGCCAAATCGGCCAGGGCTCGTTCGCGTTCGGCTACGGTTTGGCTGTGAGCATTTCAGACGTGCAGACGATGGCCCACCTCGACGATGGGGAGCCGATTGCGCTACGCACCCCGCTGTACCCGTTGATCTCGTTGGTCGGGGTGTTCATCGCCATCACTCCGTTTCTGCCCTGGGCCGGGGTCAAGCTCACCGGCGAGGGCGACACCGTGGGCGGGCCCGCCAACGGGTTCGTCAGTTCGATCAACGGGTTCGATGCTGGTGGCTGGGGACTTGCTGCACTCATCACCGGTATTGCGATTGCGGCGCTCGGGATACTGGGCTACTTCTGGAACCCGTTCAGCGACCCCGAGGCTGCCTTCATTGCCCTGTTCGGCGCGGCCGTAGCTCTCGCAGCATTATTCAAGATCCTGGATCCGGCCAGCCTGTACCCGCTCGCCTCAGACTTCGACGCACCTGAGGTCAGCAGCCGTATCGGCCTATGGCTCGTGGGTATAGCCGGACTCGACGCCATGCTCAGCGGACTCTGGATCCTCTTCAGTCGCCCCAAAGCCCAAACGCGCCTCAGCTGACGAGTTGGCTGGGCTAGTGCCTTCGCGCGGCTTACCTGCAACCTCGAGGTTGCGTGTATGGTGAAGGGAATGAGTAGCACTGTGCAAGAGCAAGAATCAGGGCAGGCTGCACCCGAGACCGTGGTGCGCGTGGATATCGATGCCGCTCCCGACGATGTCTGGCACGCTCTCACGAGCGACGATGGTTTGGCGGGGTGGCTGGGCGAAGGGTCGACCATCGGCAGCTATGTCGGCGATGAGATCGACGTCCGAGATGTGGTGACGGGTCAACGCAAACGGGGCGTGCTCGACGAGGTCAGCCCCGGTCACCGACTCGGTTACACCTGGTGGCCCGAGACTGCACCCGAAGACGCAACCCGGGTCGCGATCTCGATCGAGCCCACTCGAGCTGGCACGAGAGTGACCGTGGTAGAGAGCCGACCGCGAGCGGCAACGGCAAGCATCAGTGGTGCACCCAGTACGAAAGCCGCGATCCGCACAACGCAGATAACAGCTGATTGGTTGTGGCGAACAGCGCTGTTGACGATTTCGTGCCGGACACTGCAATTCGCCGGGCACGGCGGAGGTCCGCGTGGTCAATGATGTCTTTGGCGCACTGAGTGATCCGACTCGGCGTCACCTCTTCACGGAGCTCGCTCAGAGCGGTCCGCTGACCGCCACCGCGTTGGCGGCGGATCTGGCGATCAGCCGCCAGGCAGTAGCCAAGCATCTGGGGGTGCTACACGAGGCGGGCATGGCCACCCATACCCGTGTCGGCCGAGAAACCCGCTACGAGGCTTCGCTGGAACCGCTCACCGAGATTCAGTCCTGGATCCAGTCCGTCGAAGGGCAATGGACGGCTCGTCTGGGGGCGCTTGCCACTTCGTTGGAGGCCAAGCCGGACTGATCAATACTCGGCTCGTGCAGGCGGCAGGCCCAGAATCGCTTCGGCGGTCCGTCGGCCCGAGAACATGGCGCCCTGGAGCGATCCGGTGTCTCGGTGGTCGCCACACACCCAGCGACCATCGCTCAGATGCACACGCTGGCGAGGTTTCAGCGGCGGCGCCTGCTTGGGTTGCCCGTGCTCGATGCGATCAACCCGCAACGTGGTCCAGCCGTCTACTTGGTCTCCGAACCATTCGTTGAGTTGGGAACGGGCTTGGTCTTCGAGGTCGGCCGACAGCGTGCCGGGGCATGCTGCCGCGATGAGATGGCGGCCGGCGGGTGCATAGCTCGGCGCCACGTTGGTCATCACCGCCACATTGATCACCGGGCCGCTGTTCATTCCGTCGAGGATGATGGAACGGCTCGTTGTTGGTGGGATGTCGGCGCTGAACCACACACACGAAACCGGATTCGAACCCGGATCCGCCATGCGGTCGATGAGTTTGCTTGCCGCCGGCCCGTCGGTGGCGATCACCACATCGGCGGCGTTGACTGCGCCCTCGGCGGTCTGGACCTGCGTCGACGATGCCGCAGTGACAGGCGTGTTCAAGATCACGCTGCCCGCGGGAAGCGTGGCCGCCAGCTGATCGGCGATTGCACCGATGCCCAGGCTCGGCACGCCGGTATCGCCCTCGCTGAGACACCGAAAGATGATGTCGAACATGCGACTCGACGTACCCAGGTCGCGGTCGAGTTGGATGCCGCTGAAGAGTGGGCCGAACAGCCGGGCCACGGCGCGGTCGCTGAACCCGAGTGATTCGAGCCGTTCCGCGGTGGTTTGTTCGGGTTTGCCGAACAGGCGCCGAGCTTCGCCGCGCCGTACCTTGGTGCGCAAGCGAAGGACGCGCAGCTTGTCGGCAAATGGCAGCACCGGACTCTTGATGGTCTCGATCAATGCCCCTCGATCGCGGAAGGGGTCGCCGAGTTCGTACCCCTGACCGTCGATCCAGGAGACTGCACCGGGGTTGAACATGTGCATCTCGAGTGCGGCCAGGTCGATCGTTCGCTGCACCTCGGGATACGACGTGAGCAATACCTGGAAGCCACGGTCGAGGCGGTAGCCGTCGACCAGATCGGTGCGGACTCGGCCGCCTACGCCGTTGCTGGCTTCGATGAGCGCCACGGTCTGTCCGGCCTGAACCAGGCGTCGGGCGCACGAAAGCCCTGCGACACCGGCGCCAACAATGGCGGTGTCGACCGAGTCGGGCAGTTGCACAGGCACCCCATGAGACTATTCGCGCCGGGTGCCACTTCGGTACCGGCCCTCGAATCCTGCACTAGGGGCGCAGATCGCCGACCTCGGTCGAGGTGAGCTCGCGGTAGGTACCCGGCTCGAGGCCGTCGAGCGTGATCGAGCCGATGGACCACCGCACCAGTCGCAGGGTCGGATGGCCGACCGCAGCGGTCATGCGTCGGACCTGGCGGTTGCGCCCCTCGGTGAGCTGCAGCTCGATCCACGAATCGGGGATGGACTTGCGAACGCGGATAGGCACCGATCGCTCGGGTAGATCGAGGGGAGCATCGAGCCGTCGAGCCTTCGCCGGCAGGGTGCGCTTGCCCTTCACCATGACCCCAGATCGCAGCTCTTCGAGAGCCTTTGCATCGGGGATCCCTTCGACCTGGGCCCAGTAGGTGCGAGGTGTCTGGTGGCGTGGTTCGGTCAGAACAGTCCGTAGCCGCGTGTCTTCGCTGAGAATCAGCAACCCCTCGCTGTCGCGGTCCAAGCGACCTGCGCCGTAGACCGCAGGGAGATCGATGAAGTCCGCCAGTGTGGATCGAGGCGGATCTGCCCTGTCGCTGAACTGCGAAAGCACGTCGTAAGGCTTCCAGAAGGCAATGGTGATCACTGTTTGCAGGGTATGCGACCGGCCATCGGCCACTACGCTTCAGTCGATGGTCGACGAAGCGCAGCAGATGAACGTGCATTGGCCCGACGTCCTCGCCGGGCTCGTGCAAGGGAACGACCTGTCACGCGACCTGGCCTACGACGTCGTGTCGGCCATGTTGGCCGGCCAGGTGTCCGACGCTCAGATTGCAGGGTTCTTGATCGGTATGGCCGCCAAGGGCGAGACCACCGAAGAGATCCTGGGAATGCGCGACGCTATGTTCGCGGTGTCGACCCCGCTGGATTTGCCCGCTGGCACCGTCGATATCGTTGGTGTGGGGGGTGCGCCCCGACGACAGGTTGCTGCGTTCAACGTGTCCACGATTGCTTCGATCGTGGCGTCCTCTGCGGGGGCGACCGTGTGCAAACACGGAAACCGCAAGGCCAGTTCCACGTCTGGCTCGTTCGATCTACTCGAAGCGCTGGGTGTGAACATCGAAGCGACTCCCGACGTGGTTGCTGGCGGTGTGGACAAGATCGGTCTGGGGTATGCGTTTGCCCGGGCACATCACCCGTCGATGCGTCACGTGGGCCCGGCAAGGGCCCAGCTCGGGGTGCCGTCGGTTTTCAACGTGCTTGGACCGCTGGCTCACCCCGGCCGGCTAAAGCGGCAGGTCGTCGGCGTTTCCGATGCCGCCCGCGCCCAACAGATCGCCGACGTGGTGGCGGGCTCCGACGCAGACCTGGTCTGGGTGGTGCACGGTCACGATGATCTCGACGAACTGTCCCTCACCGGGCCCGCGAACGTCATCGAGGTGCGCAATGGTGAGCAAAGAGCCTTCGCCCTGGATCCCGCCGATCTGGGATTCGTGATCGTCGAGCCCGACGCCATCAAGGGTGGCGACGCAGCGACCAACAAGGCTCTGGCCGAGGAAGTGTTTGCTGGCGAAGCGTCGCCAAACCGCGACATGGTCGTGCTGAATGCAGCCGCTGGCTTGGTGGTGGCGGGTGTGGCCGGCGATATCGCTCAGGGCGTCGACATGGCTGCGGCCACCATCGACGACGGCGGCGCGGCCGCCAAACTCGACGACCTGATCAGGCATACCAATCTCTAGCCCAGAGATGAGCACCGCCCGCAGCCAGCAGGCTGCCTCCGACGAACTCGCCGCCGAACGCCGGGTCATCGACCGCATCGCGGTGGTGCGCGAGGCGCAACTCGAGACAATCGCCGCCCGAGCCTCGCGCCTGGCCGATGAAGCCGCCGCCATGACCGAAGACGGGCTGCGCGACATCTTCGACGAAGACGACGACCCCGATGCGGCGGTGCAGGCAACGTTTGTGCGCGAAGGCGCAATGTACGCCATGGCGGCGGCAAAGCGCTTTGCCGAGGTCGATGCCATTGGCGACGCGCCGGCATTTGGTCGGATCACCGACGAGAGCGGTGAGCACCTGTACGTCGGCAAGTGCAGCGTGATCGACAGCGACGCCGTGCTGCTGGTCGACTGGCGAGCCCGCGCTGCGATCCCGTTCTACCGGGCTGCTCCACTGGAGCCGCTGGGGGTGGTGCATCGCCGCCATCTGCACTACTCAGCCGCATCGGCGCCGCCCCGTGAATTGGTGGGTTATAGCGACGAGGTCTTCGACACCGACCGGCTCGAGACCACGACCGGCCTGCAAGGCGAAGCGGCGTTATTGGCGTCGTTGGAAACCGACCGCACCGGGCAGATGTCGTCGGTGGTGGCCACCATTCAGGCCGAACAAGATGCGGTTATCCGGGCCGACTCCAACGAACCGCTGCTGGTACAGGGCGGTCCTGGGACCGGCAAGACGGTGGTGGCGTTGCACCGTGCCGCGTACCTGCTGTACGACCAGCGCCAGGCACTGGCCGAGAACGGCGTGCTGATTGTGGGCCCCAGCACGCATTTCCTGGCCTACATCAGTGAGGTGCTGCCATCGCTCGGTGAGACCGGCGTAGTGTCGGCGGTGCCCGCTCAGCTGTACCCGGGCGTTCGCAAAGGGCTCGTCGAATCAGCCGAGGTGGCACAGATCAAGGGGCAGAGCGAAATGATTGCGCTGCTCGCGAACTCGGTTCGGAATCGGCAGATTCGCCCAACGCAGGATCTTCTTGCTTGGTACGGCTCGGACCGGGTGACCATGCCAGCCAAGGTCCTGGCCGCGTGCTTCGACACCGCGCTTCGGCTGCCAAGCCACAACGAGGCAGCGGACCGCTTTCGCATGTCGGTCATCGAGGCATTCGCCGAGCAGGTGTACAGCAGGGCGTTCGACAACTACGCCGAGGCCTACCGCTCGTTCGCGGCATCGCCGTCACTCAAGATCTTCCTGTTGCGCCACTGGCCAACCCTGACTCCTGAACAAGCACTAAATGACCTGCTGGGCTCGCCTGCGCTGTTGCGAAAGGCCGCTGTTGGCACGGGTCTCACCCGGCAGCAGGTATCGCTGCTGGGTCGAGAACGGATCGATGAGGTCGACCTCGACGACTCACGATGGAGCGATGCCGATATCCCGCTGCTGGACGAACTCTGGCACTTGGTCGGCGGGCTGCCGTCGGCGATGGCCGAAGAAGACCGCCAACGGGTACGAGATGCCCGCGACGAGTTCGAGATCGCCGCCATGCAAGATCAGATGCTCGAAGCCGACGATGGTGAGTCACCAGGCGACACCGAGATCGACGAAGTCCCGTCGGGTTTGGTGCTTCCGCCGCCACCGATTCGCGGCAACCGTGTCTGATTCCGGTAATGAGCCCTATCCATTCGAGTCCGACGACGACATCGAGATCCGCGAGCTCGATCTCGACGATGTCGATGCTCTCGGCGACAAGCGCATCACCGTCAGCGATCTGGCCGGCGAGAACGAGTCATGGCGCTATGGCCATGTCATCGTCGACGAAGCGCAGGATCTCACTCCGATGCAGTGGCGCATGATCATGCGCCGAGTCCGTGGCCGATCGTTGACCATCGTTGGCGATCTGGCGCAGCGGTCGGCGTCGACTGCCGAGCGCTGGGAGGATTTGCTGCCGCCAGAGCTCGCCGAAGCTCGACGCCAGGATCTCACCGTCAACTACCGATCACCAGCAGAGATCCACGAGTTGGCCGTGGCCGTGCTGGCCGACTTTGCGCCGTCGATAACGCCGTCGGTGGCCATCCGAACCTCGGGTTTCGTACCCGAGTTTCATCACGTCGACGATCTCACGCCTGACCTCGACTCCTTGATCGATCGAGCGTTGACCGATGTTGGAGGTTTGGTGGCGGTTATCGCCGAGTCACCAGGTGCGCTTGATTCGGCGCACCACCACGACGACGTCGACATCGGACGGGTGCGCTTTCTCACGCCGAACCAGGCCAAGGGACTCGAGTTCGATGCTGTGGTACTGGTCGAGCCAGCCATGATCTGGACGAGTAACGGGGGAGCAGCCCAGCTCTACATTGCGCTGACTCGCGCTACCCAGAGGCTCTCGATCGTGCACACCCGAGACCTGCCGGAACCCCTTCAGTCTCACTGATCCGCGCACGCGCTGCGCGCTCGGTTTGCGCGCCCCGTATTGCCTGATAGCCTCACCTGGCTACTTCAGCAACATCAATACACATCAGTAACATGATCAACACCACCCCCATAGCGAACAATTCGCGGCGCTCGGCAGCTCGTCGGAGGCATCTCGCCGTCGCGGCAGGTTTGGTCGTCGCCCTGATCATCGGTTTAGGTCCTGCCAGCGCGCAAGAAAGCGTCGATGACGCTCGCGAGCAGCGAGAAGACGCCCGCGAAGAAGAGCTGAAGGCCCGGGCGGCACTCGATGTGCTCGAGGCCGAATGGGAAGACGTGGAAGCAGCCTTCCAGGCCGCCGACGAACTCGTGCAGATGGCCGAGAGTCGAGCGGTTGCAGTTCAGGCCCAACTCGACATGGCTCACCTGCGTCTGCGTCAGACCGAAGTCGGCATCGAGTGGGCCGAGTACGACAGAGAACTGGTGGGCGAGCAGCTCACAGATCTGGCCATCCAGGAGTACCTGGGTATGCAGAGCGAAGAGAACGTGCTGGCCATCGATGACCTGAACGAAGCCATGACTCGAAACACGGTGCTCGACGTCGTGCAAGGCGCTGGCTACGACGTGATCGACACCGCTCGCGCTGCTGCCGACCGGGGCGAAGAACTGAAGGCACAGGGCGAAATCGAGCTGGCCGAAGTCGAACGACTCGAACGAGAGCTCGAGGCCGAACGAGACGAGCTCGACGCGGCACTGGCGGTGCGGGCCAAGGCTCGCGACGCGTTGGACTCTCGCCTCGACGAGTGGGAAGACGTCATTGCCGAGTGGGAGAACATCGAGCAGGACTTGACCGACTTCATTCGGGTCGAGACGCAGAAGGCCGATGCCACCAGTGCGCTGAACGCCGCCCAGTCGGCCGAGGGATACACCTGGCCGACCGCCGGTGGTATCGGCTCCTACTTCGGCTATCGGGTGCACCCCATCCTGGGCTACAGCCGCTTGCACGGTGGGCTTGATATCGGTGGTGCATGGGGCCAGCCGATCTGGGCCGCCAAAGAGGGCGTGGTCATCATGGCGCGCGTGAACGGCGGCTACGGCAACACGATCATCATCGACCACGGCAACGGCCTGGCGTCGCTCTATGGCCATCAGGCCAGCTTCGAGGTGCGAGAAGGCGACTATGTCGAGACCGGCCAGCACATCGGCAATGTGGGTTCCACCGGCCTGTCGACCGGCCCGCACCTGCATTTCGAAATCCGCCGAGACGGCTCGGTCATCGACCCATTGCCATTCCTACCACCTCGGTAGCGGTGGTGTTAGCTGAGCGAGTAGACGAATCCAGCTTTGGTGCGCTCGTGTTGGTGGAACAGACCGAGCGGCCGAAAGCAGTACGCAATGCGTTGGGCAACATCTCGGGAGACACCAGCGGCTGCAGCGAGGTCGGCAGTGGTGAAGCGTGGTGGCAGGTCCTGGATCGGGATCAGGTCGAGTAGAGCTGTGGCGCCATCGAAACGATGGGTGCTGTGGACCTCGCGCAGCGATCGGTTCACGGTCCGAAAACCGCCGCGGCCCCGACGGGCGTCGGGGTCGACGATCTGGGTCTTGTCGACCGATACGAGCACGGCCTCGATGGTCAGGTTCGGATGATCGATCAGCGTGGGCACGCTCACCAGCTCTTCGAACAGGCTGAAGATCGATCCACGTTTTGGCGACTTGCGAGGGTTCTTGCCTGGCCGATCCAAATAGGTGGCGACGGCGATCGGATGCACGAGCAGAATCTGATACTCAGACAACAGATGGTCGAGCTTCTTGCCCATCGAACCAAACGAGACCGTCTGGATCTCGATGAGCTGGTTGCCTCGCTTGATGTCGATCACAAAGCGATCGAGCGGCACTTCGAACTCGTCGCCGGGTCGTGAGTACCGCTGCTTCAGCACTGCATGAAGAGACCCTTCATTGAGCGTGCCGATGTCACTCATGGGCGGGGGGCACACCGGCGAAGGTGGTGGGCACCGGGTTCACATGACCGTTCGGACAGGTGCGCAGGTCCTCGTTCTCGTTGTAGTCACGCATTGCGGCCGCCAGCTCGGTCTCGATGTTGTTGACATGGAAGGTGACCCGATGTGCTTCTGCGCCGCAGTCGTGGCAGAACCAGACCAGTGAGTCGAACTGGTCAGGATCACGAGGCCGTTCGATGACAACACCCCAGGTGCCAGGGGGGCGCAACGGCGAGTGCGGCACATTGCCGGGCACCAACATGACCTGGCCCTCGTGGATCCAGTGCTCTTCGCGCCGGCCGTCGACCATCAGGTCGAGCCGCATCGAGCCCTCGAGTTGCATGAAGACCTCGTCGAACGGGTCGATGTGGAAGTCACTGCGAGCATTCGGGCCCCGGATGACCATGAAGATCTGATCGCTGTCCTTCCAGACCACCTTGTTCGACACCGGAGGCTCGAACGCGGCGGCATTGTCGACGATCCACTGCTGCAAGTCGAGTGGTCGAGCCGGTTGGGCCGTGGATGGTTTTTCGTCGGACATGTGAGCGTGCCTACCTATGCAGTCAATGCGACGACGAGGACGGCGATGAGCGCAAGAAACACGAGACAGCCCAGAAACAGAGCGATCTTGTCGGCGATGGGGCGTCGCTTGATGGGCAATAGCGCATCTTCGATCGGCGCAGCCGGAATGGACTCGGTCACCGCTACCGGCGCAAAGTCGATACCAGGTGGATCGATACCGAAGCCGCCGCGATCGGTCCGCACCTTCTCGCTCCAACCAGCTCCGTCCCACCAACGATGGGAGTGGCGGCCGAAAGGATCGGCATGCCAACCAACCTGGCGAGTGTCGTCGCTCATTGGCGGCTCGGATCGGCGGTCGGCATGGCGACCACACTACATGGCCCTAATCGATGGCGGCAGGAGCCTTGAGCTGATCTGCGAGCTTGCGCACCACGTCGGCAATGGGGGGTGCCTCGTCGACACCGAGTGCTTCGAGACTGAAGAGGGCCGTTGTCACGTCGCCCTCGGCGGTGAGTTCGGCGGTGAGCTGCGAGGGGGCCCAGTCCTCACTGGCGATGGTGACCTGCAGCAGATTGGCGTCGCGGTCCGCGTAGCTCAGGTGCCCGATCTCGTCGGCCGCCTGGCACAGGCGCACGAACACATCGCCGGGTCGGGCGTGCAGCACCATCAGGCCCAGGCCGTCGTCGGGGGAGTCGTTGAACGGAAGCGGCACCAGGCCGTCTTGGGTCAGCGTGCGCAGCGCCCGAAATGCTGCCACCACCGCTTCGGTCTGCTCGTTCGAGGCACCGTCGGCGCCGGTGTCGGGGTGCGACGCCAGGAGCTGATCCCGGTATGCGCTGCGTACGTCGTCCCAGCTACACGGCGGGTTCAGTCCAAGCACGGCGAGTGCGTTTACGACCTCCACGCTCGGAACGGTACCGCAAGCGCTCGTGCATGGTTCATCCGAACAGGAACAGGCCAGAACGAAGCATCGGTCACCGGTAGGTCCGAAGAGCAACCGGTGACCGACCATCCCCCCGAATGATGTCAGCTTTGTTGTTGGGTCAGACGAAAGCTGATGCGAAGATCAGTGACACGATAGTCATCACCTTGATCAAGATGTTCATGGCTGGACCAGACGTGTCCTTGAACGGATCACCAACAGTATCGCCGATGACGGCGGCTGCGTGGGCGTCGCTGCCCTTGCCGCCATGGTGGCCGGCTTCGATGTACTTCTTGGCATTGTCCCAGGCGCCACCGGCGTTGGACATGTAGATGGCCAGGGCGAAGCCGCTGACCAGTGAACCGGCCAGGAAGCCGCCGAGTGCGTTGACATCGATGAAGCCGATCACAAGTGGCACGATGATGGCAAGGCCACCGGGGATGACCATTTCCTTGAGCGAGGCTTCGGTCGAGATGGCAACACAGCGTGCCGAGTCGGGCTTGACGCCCTCTTTGCCTTCACGCAGGCCGGGAATCTCTCGGAACTGGCGGCGGACCTCTTCGATCATGGCCGCAGCCGCACGGCCAACGGCGTCGATCGTGAGTGCAGCGAACACGAATGGCAACATGGCGCCCAGGAAGAGACCGATGAAGACTTCGACGTTGCCGATGTCGAGGTTCAGGCTCTCGGCCGGGTTGGCCGCAGTGATGGCTTGGTCGAAGCTGGCGAACAACGCCAGCGCAGTGAGAGCGGCAGAGCCAACAGCGAAGCCCTTGGCGACAGCTGCGGTGGTGTTACCCAGTGAGTCGAGCGAGTCGGTGACTTCGCGAACCGATGGATCGAGTTCGGCCATTTCGGCAATACCGCCGGCATTGTCGGCAATGGGACCGTAGGCGTCGACACCGACCACCACACCGGTGGTGGCAAGCATGCCAATGGCGGCGATAGCAACGCCGTAGATGCCGGCTTGCTGGGAGTCTCCGAGTGCTTGTTGGCCGGCCCAGTACGAGGCGCCCACCGCAGCAGCGATGAGCGTCACCGATGCGCCTACCGACATCATGCCGGAGCTGATGCCCTTGAGAATCACCGTTGCTGGGCCGGTTTCAGTCTGCGATGCAATCTGCTTCACGAACGGGTACTCGTCGCTGGTCCAGAGTTCGGCGACCTTGCCGATCATCCAGCCAGCAGCGAGGCCGAAGACCACCGCGAGGGGGATACCCCAGCGGGCGCTGTCGTCGAACACCGCGAAGCCACCGGCGAATACGCCGACCACGGCGATGAGCATGGCGACGTTGGTACCCATGTGCAGTGCATGCGAAAGATCTTTGATCTTGGATGACTCGCCACTGCGCACCATGAAGCTGCCGATGATCGAGCCGATCATGCCGACAAAGGCGACAACGAACGGGAACAAGATCAGGTCGAGTGTGCTGGCATTCTCTGGACCCCAGCCGCTCGCCACGGCGAAGGCGGTGAAGGCCATTGGAGCAATGATCGAACCGCTGTAACTCTCGAACAGGTCGGCGCCCATACCGGCGACGTCGCCGACGTTGTCTCCTACGTTGTCGGCAATGGTGGCCGGGTTGCGTGGGTCGTCTTCGGGGATGCCCGCTTCGACCTTGCCGACCAGGTCAGCACCAACGTCGGCTGCCTTGGTGTAGATACCGCCGCCAACACGGCTGAACAATGCAATAGAGCTTGCGCCCAGACCAAAGGCGGTGATGATCTCGAATGATTCGACCGCGGTGTCGCGTGGCGCCCACTCGACGAACAGCAGGTACAGGAAGCTCAGACCGAGCAGGCTCAGGCCAGCAACGGAGAAGCCCATGACGGCGCCGCCCTTGAATGCCAGAGGCAGTGCTTTCTGCGGGCCCTCGATGGCAGCGTTGGTGGTACGAGCATTGGCCATGGTGGCCACCGTCATGCCCGCCCAGCCGGCGCTGGCCGACAGGATTGCACCGATCACGTAGCTGACTGCCGAGAGCGGGTTCAGCAGAATCGCGATGAGCACGATCATGATCACGACGAATCCGGCAACCCAGGTGTATTCCTTCTTCAGGAAGGCCCGGGCCCCATCTTGGATCTCTTTCATCAGGTACTGCATCCGGTCATTGCCCGGATCAGCCGCCTTGACGACATTGAAGAAATAAGCAGCCAGGGCGAGTGCTGCTACAGCACTACCTCCGGCTAGGTACGGAATGGCGTCCACGTTGACGTTTCCCTCTCGCGTCGTGGTTACAGCGACCGGATGGTATTGCCCACCCGTCCGAGACGCAATGTAATGCTTGGAGTTTGTTTAGTCGCGATTCCTGCGCGACTTTCCGCGGATTGTTGTTGTGTAGCGCGCGTTCTAGAGTCAGCGGCATGTCGGGTTCACCTGATCGAGATGCCGTTCGCCGATCAGGCCGAGCCGCACGCCATGCCATCGTCGGTGCAGAACGGGTCGCACGGGAACAGTTTCTTGTGGGTCACCTCGGCTCACTACAAGCCGTGGCGCTGCCAACGATCGGGGTCTTCATGGCTCACGACGGCGAGCCCGATCTCACCCCACTCGTCCAGAAGTTGTGGCAGCGGGGCCAGGACGTTGCCCTGCCCGCGCTCGAAGACGATCCCGCAGATCACACCATGCACTTTCGCAAATGGAGTAGTGACATGGAGCTCGAAAGCGGACGCTACGGCATTGCTGTTCCGCCGCCTGCCGAGTCGTCGGTCGTGCGACCGGATTGCGTGCTGGTCTCACTTGCGGCGTTCGACGCCATGGGTAACCGCATGGGTCGAGGTGGCGGGTTTTTCGACCGCTATCTGGCAGGCGCGCACTGCCAGATCGTCGGTGTGGGGTTCGAGCCGCAGCGCGTCGCTCGTGTGCCGACCGAGAAGCACGACGTCATCATGCCGATCTTGGTCACCGATCTCGGTGTTCGGTTCCTTTCGTGACTGCTCGCATCGCCGTGAGAAACACCCCCGAAAGCCGACGCATTTGCACTGTGACCCGCAAGGATGGGGGTCGTGCGAGTAATCGTTGTAGGAGCCGGCGAAGTCGGTACCCATGTGGCCCAGCTGCTCACCCGTGAAGGCAGCGATGTCACCGTCATCGAAGCCAACGCAGATCGCATTGCCCAAATCGACAAATTGCTCGATGTTTCGATCGTGCATGGCAGTGCAACCGACCCCGAGGTCATGCGTGCTGCAGGCATAACCGAAGCAGATCTCTTGGTCGCCGCCACGTCGATCGACGAAGTCAACCTGGTCGCATCGCTGCTCGCCAAACTCGAAGGCGTCGAACGCCGGGTGGTTCGGCTCGAAACCCCCGGCCTGCGCGGCAGCCGGGCGCAGCGGCTGCACGAAGCCGTTGGCGCCGATGTGGTCATCGACCCCGACGATGCGGTTGCCCGCGAGGTGCTCGACCTATTGGCCTACCCAGGCGCTATCGAGATCGCGCGTCTGGCAGACAACGAGGTGCTGATGATCGGCGCCAGCCTGGGAGAGAGCGCACCGTTCGTAGGACAAACGCTGAGCGAGATAGCAGCGCGCTATGACCCGGACTGGGACTTCATCGTGTGCACCATCACCCGCGACAACAGGACCATCGTGCCTCGCCGGGATCACGAGTTGCAGGTCGGCGACAACGTGCGTGTCGTGTGTAAGACACGGGCGCGCGCCGACGTGATGCGACAGCTCGGCCTCCACACGAGCGAAGCGCACCGCATCATGGTGCTCGGCGGCGGACGTACCGGCGAGATTCTCGCTCGAGCGTTGGTCTCCAAAGGCCATGTCGTAACCATGATCGATCGCAGCGACCGACGAGCACGAGAGCTGGCCGACGAACTCGATGGCGTGCTCGTTCTCCTTGGTGACATCACCGACGCATCACTTCTCGAAGAAGAAGACGTTGGCAGCTACGACGCCGTCATTGCCCTTACAGGCGAAGACGATGCCAACATTCTGGCCTGCTTGTTCGCCAAGAAGGCGGGCGCCAAAGAGACCATTGCGGTGTTGCATCGTCTCGAGCTTCGTCATCTGTTACGAGACGCCGGCGTCGACGTAGCCATCTCACCACGAACCGCGAGCGCGAACGAAGTGCTTCGCACTATGCACGGTGGGGTCACCGCCGTGGCCACATCACTCGATGATGACATAGAGATCTACGAGGTCGAAGTCGGTCACGGCTCGGCCGCAAACGGCAAGAAGATCGCCGACCTCGGCCTGCCTCACGACACGCTGATCGCTGCGATCGTGCGAGATGGTAAGCCGCAGATCGGCCGGGGCTACTCCGAACTGCAGGCGTTCGACCATGTCGTGTTCGTGGCGCACGGCAAAGATGTCGATCGCCTCAGCCGGCTCTTCTCCGGTTCCTGACCCGGCAGCCGATCGCTGTCGAAACCGTCCGCCACGCACCCGCCATGAAGACCACGACCACATCCGAGACCTTCTCGGACACACGCCGTGGTGTTGCTCAGCCGATCGGTGTGTACGGCAGCACTACCGGACTGGCACTCGGCCTGTCGGGAGCAATGCTGGCCATCAGCGCCATCTTCGCCATTGGTGACAGCATTCGTGACCTGATCGTGCTCGGCGCAGCTGCAATCATCTGTGGGCTGGCGGGCGCAACGTTGCTGCGACGTCCGTTCTCGACCACGGCGTTGCGACCGGTGGCAACGATGAGTGCTGTCGTGTGTGGCTTCATCCTGGTGGCAGCGATTTCGACCGTCGTCTACCTGGCGACAGGTTCGATCGGGCGTGTCGACGATGCGCTCTATGAGTCGGTGGCTGGTGTGAGCACGAACGCACTCACGATCTTCGATGATCCAGCTGATCTGGGTACTGGTGTTCTCATTTGGCGGTCGGCCACCCAATGGCTCGGTGGCATCGGCGCCATCGCCCTTGCCGTTGGACTCTTGCCCTTCATCGGCGGCTCTCGCGAGCTGGCCGGGGGCCCGCAACGCCGAGCACGAAGCCGCGACGCGCTCGCCACCCGACCCATGCAAGCCATCCGGCGGGTGGGCACGATCTATTGCATCGTCACCGGCGTTGTCGCCGTTGTCCTGTTCATCGTCGGCATGGGTCCCGTCGACGCGGTGGCTCATGCTCTGTCGACAGTGTCTACGGGTGGGTTCTCGACTCACGCCGACTCGATTGGTCACTTCGACTCGGTCGCCATCGAGGCAGTGCTGGTTGTGGCCATGCTCGGCGCCGGGTCCTCGGTCGCCTTTGCCTGGTTGTTGTGGCGCCGCAAGATTCAGGAGACGCGACGCGCTTTCGAACTGCAGGTCTTCCTGGCGGTGGTCGCCGCCGCGACGCTGTGGATCTGGTGGTTGCGCAATGAGGCCGATATCGGCGCTTGGCGGGGTTTGCGCGAATCCCTGTTCACCGTCGTGTCGGTCATGACCACAACGGGCCACCGAATTTCGAACTGGGGAAGCTGGCAACCGGGCGCGGCCACACTCTTGTTGGTGCTCCTCGTGGTGGGTGGCACCGCTGGTTCGGTATCGGGCGGACTGCGGTGGATCCGCATCATCGGCATGGCGCAATTCGTATGGCGCGAGTTGCAACGCCAGCTGCATCCACGGTCGGTGCGTACGGTGAAGGTCGGCCGCTCGACCATCAGCGAAGCGTCTGTTGATCGCATGCATGCCCAGATGGTCTATGTCATGACGTTGGGTGCTGCCGCGTCGCTGGTATTGGCTCTGGCCGGCGGGGGCATCACTGAAGCCATCACGCTCACCATCAGTGCAATCAGCACCACCGGCCCCGGCTTTGGCGAGACGGGTGGCGTTGTTACCGCCGCCGACATGAGTCGACCCGAGCGAGCGGCGTTGATGCCGGTGATGCTGACCGGCCGTGTATTCATGTACCCGGCATTCGTTGCGGTTGGTGCTGGCGTCTCTCGACTGGCCAACACTCAACGTCTGCGACGCGCACCATGACCTTGAGCATCCGCACCGGGCGAACCAACGATCGCGAAGGTTTCGTGAGCCGCAAGGCCCGCCATGGCTACGTGGCGGCGCCCACCGTGCATGTGGTGGGTCTCTCGCTACTCTTTCTGACCCCAGGCCTGTTGGTGGCACTGGCCATCGAGTGGGGCTCCACAACATCGCACGACGAATGGGCATTGGTGCTGGCACTGGCGGTTGCCGTCCTGGCTGGTCTGCTCCTGTGGTTCCCCACCTCGGTGGCTGGGGGACTGTCGACCCGAAGTGTCTTCTCCTCGGTTGCCTTCAGTTGGATCGCCTGCTCCATCGTTGGAGCAATTCCGTATGCCGCAGGTTCGATGTTCGGCTGGGCGCGGTTCGACGATGCACTGTTCGAAGCAGTCAGCGGCTTCAGCGCCACGGGCTCCACGGTGCTGAATGACATCGAACGCAACGGCGCCGGCATTCTCATGTGGCGCCAGATCACCCAGTTCTACGGCGGCATGGGCATGGTCGTTCTGGCGGTGACGGTCCTTCCGTTGCTCGGCGTTGGTGGCTTGTCGCTGATGTCGGCCGAAGCCCCCGGTCTTTCCACGGACCGACTGGCGCCGCGCGTGAGCGAGACGGCTCGCACCCTGTGGAAGATCTACCTGGGTGTCACGCTGTTGGTGGCTGCGCTGCTGTGGGCCGTGCCCGGTCCTAGCCTGTACGACGCGGTGGCCCATGCCCTGACCACGTCGTCTACCGGCGGCTTCTCGCCCTACAACTCGTCGGTCGGCCATTTCGATTCATGGCTGGTCGAGACGATCATCGTGTTCGGCTTGTTCATCTGCGGTGTCAACTTCACCCTGCACTACCGCGCTCTGCGTGGGGAAATAGCTGGCTACAAGCGGTCGCCCGACACACGCATGTACGTCTACATCACCGTGGCGGCGATCAGCTTTGCGACGCTGCTGAATTGGTTACAAGACGTTCGCGACACGCAGGGTCGACTTGTCGACAGCGGATTCACGGCGTCGTTGCGCGACTCGACATTCAATGTCGTGACCCTGGCTTCGAGCGGTGGCTTCGGGAATGCGCGTGGGGCCGACAGTTTGGGCAACTACGTGCTCTGGAGCCCGCCGCTGCAGCTGGTCCTGTTGCTGATCATGGTCATCGGCGGCAGCGCCGGTTCGACCGCTGGGGGCATCAAGGTTTTCCGAGCTCAGGTGGCGTTCAGCTATGCGGTACGAAGCGTGAAGAAGCTGCAACACCCCTCGAGAGTGGTGCCGGTCAAGCTCGGCCAGGCACCGGTGCCGACCGACAATGTGCATCGCATCATCGGCTTCTTGACCACCTTCTTGGCGATAACGCTGCTCGGCACGCTGCTCATCACGGCCACCGGCGCACCGTTCGAAGAATCGATCAGCGGTGCCATCTCGGCCATGTCCAATATGGGCCCGGCCCTGGGCGAGGCGGGCCCGACGTCGAATTTCTTGTTCTTCGAGTCGAGATTCGCTCGCGGGGTGCTGATGGTCTTGATGCTTGTCGGTCGGTTGGAACTCTTCGCCATGCTGCTCATGTTCGCCACGCCCGCAGCCTCGCTCCGCAACTGGTTCGCCAAGCATTAGCAGCGCCCCTATTCGTTCTGATCGCCGCCGCACCCCATCGAGGGAGTTCGACAACCACGACCGGTGCGAACGTGTTCCGTCGGCGGGTCTACGGTTGAGCTGCTGGACAGCACTAATCAGAGCTCGAGGGTTCGTGCGCACCAGAACGCCGACATCACCATCTTGACGAGACCCGTCATGGCTCCAGTCATCGACGCCACTGTTGATCCGGCCATCCACCCAGTCGAATCGGAGGCTGACCTTCGCCTCTGGCAAGAAACGAGTGCCACAGGCTGGGCCCATACAGGCAGTGAAGCTCGCAAAGCATCGAGGGCCTTCGCCGCCGCAGCTCATGCGCTCGACAACGAATCCATGGCCGTGGCTTTCGACCAGGCCGACCGCGAGCAATGGGGTGCGATCTGGCCATGACCACGGCGTTCCGAGGCAGCAGGCCAGTCACGGAGCTTTGGGTGACGGATGTAGGCGCAACGCGAGGCGGCGAGGGCGCATGGTGTGGCTAGACGATCAGGGACGTTTGAACAGAACGGTTCTTTCGCCCGTGGCGTCGACGCCGACCTGGGGTTGGAAGAGCACGAAGGCGTTCTCGCCACAGACATGTTCGGGAGCTTCGTCGAGGAGCTGTAGCTCAGCCACGACGTGCGGACGACGTTCCACCTCCCACGGCTCAGCAGGGGGTGTTCGAATGTCACTGTCACGGGAAGCATCTTCTGATGCAGTCCTTCGATGCTCCTGAGTCAGACACTGGAGCTGCATGGTCACCAGTAGGTGGTTGGCCTGATCTGCGGTCAGGCCAAATGGTTTGGCGATGAGTACACGCCGGGCTTCTGCGGTGGTTTCACATGCACAGATGGCAGTGGTGTGATCCGATGTGAGTGATGCTTCAGCTTCCTTGTTCTCGCGCCACAAGATTGTTGCCAGGCGCCCAACACGGTCAGGCATGTCACGAAGCAGCTTGCGGCCTCGACCGAGCGGGCCATAGAGGCCGTTCTCACCCTCGGGACGAAGGACATAGCCATCACCGATCAGGGTGGAGAGAAACTCTTGCGGATCGACACTGCTGTCGAGAAGCCGTAGCCAACCCGGAATCTGATCGACCGGCACCCTGCCGACAGTGTCCACGGCAAGCACGACCTCGAAGAGTAGGTCGGGACCGATCTGAGATGCAGCTGTCATTGCTGGCGAACCCCTCAGCCAGCCAGTGCGGTGGTCAGCGCGGCTTTGAACATGCCGGGGTCGGCTGAGCCCGTCATTTCGCGAATCGAGTGCATGGCGAGCTGTGGTGCGCCGACGTCGACGGTGTCGAGTCCGGTTCGCGCCGCAGTCACCGGGCCGACGGTCGAACCGCAGGCCATGTCGGTGCGGCTGACGAAGACCTGGTGGGGTACATCGGCCTGGTCGCAGGCTTTGGCGAACAAGGCGTGACCCATGGCCGTGGTGGCGTAGCGCTCGTTGGCGTTGACCTTGATGACGGGCCCACCGTTCATGAAGATGTGGTGATCGGGATCGTGGCGATCGGCGAAGTTGGGGTGGGTGGCATGGGCGCAATCGGCCGAGATGACCAGCGAGTTCGTATCGGCTCCGGCAGTGAGTGCATCGAGCACGTTGCCGAGCAGCATGGAATCGGCGCCGGTGGCGCTGGTGCTTCCGACCTCTTCGTGGTCGAACAGGGCGACCACCTGGGTGCCCGGGGCGTCGCAGTCGATCAGCGCCTGAATGCCAGCCCAGCACGACAGCTGATTGTCGATGCGGGGCGATGCAATCCACTCGTCGTGCCAGCCGCCGAGCGCAGGCGGCACGACATCGTGGGTCATCAATGAAAACGACACGATGTCGTCGGCGGCCACGTCGAGATACGACGCGAGCAGGTCATTCAGCGCAGTGGCCTCGTCGTCGTCGCCGGCAAACCCCCAGATCGGCTTCAGGTCGGTCTGCTTGTTCAGCTTCAGACCCTTGGTATTGATCTCTCGGTCGAGATGAATCGCCAGCTGCGGAATGCGCAGCACCGGGCGATCGATCTTCATCAGGTGCGACACGACTTCGCCTGGTGACTTGCGGCGCCCTGTCTTGGGCGCCTTGGTGATGACTTCTCCGGCCAGACCCAGATCACGGTCGAGCCAGCTGTTGATCAGCGCACCGCCGTAGACCTCGACCCCGAGCTGGCGAGCACCGGCAGTGACCCCATCGGGGCGGGGCTTGATGCGCAGATTCGGGCTGTCGGTGTGAGCGGTGATGACCCGAACAGGACCGGCCTTCTTGCTGGTGCGCCACGCAATCAAGGAGCCCGCTCGAGAGCGAAAGCCAGCAGCATTGGTCTTGGCCATGGGATCAGCCGCCTCGAAGTTCGCTGCTTCGAGACGTCGTGTGGCCTCGGCCACACAATGCAGCGGGGTAGGCGACGCCGCTACGAAATCCATGAAATCAGTGGCCGCAGCGCGGTCGGCGGGGGAGAGGCTTGCTCGTGTGTCCATCGAACCCGAGCGTAGTACCCCGCCCGAGCGTGGCACTCGTGTGCCCACCCTCGCGGTAAAGTGACGCAGTCAGCTTGGGTACCTCAGGGGTCAGGCGGGTAAACTAGCGAACTCGCGGGCCTCGGTGTCGCGGCCTTCCCCCAATCCAATTCAATCCAAAGAGAATGAGATTGTCAGAAAACATGCTTGATCGCTCGCGTTCGTCGTCACCGCTGGGTTCTTCTGGGCGCGGCCTTCCCGCCCGACAGGGCCTGTACGACCCGGCGGCTGAACACGACGCCTGCGGTGTCAACTTCGTTGTCAATCTGCGTGGCGTACGAAGCCACGAGATCGTGCAGACCGGGCTGGGCGCGCTGTGCAAACTCGAGCACCGCGGTGCAGTCGGCGCAGATCCCAACTCGGGCGATGGATCTGGCTTGCTGGTGCAGATGCCCGACAAGTTCTTTCGATCGGTGGTCGACTTCGATTTACCGGCCGAGGGTAGCTACGCCGCCGGTATCGGCTTTCTTCCACAAGACGGGGCAACTGCGACCAACGGCGAAGCCGAGATCGAGCGGATCTGCCGCGAAGAGTCCGTGAAGGTGCTCGGTTGGCGCGATGTGCCGGTCGATCCGAATATCTTGGGCGGCGCGTCTGCCCGGACCATGCCTCGATTCCGCCAGCTCTTCGTGTCAGCTGGCGATGGCGACGGCACATTGCTCAGCGGAATGGCCCTCGAGCGCAAGGCCTACATCGTGCGCAAGCGCATCGAGCACGACATTCATCTGACGGCTGGCCCCGGCGAGATCAACGAGGCCATGGGTGGGGCCAGCGAAGCCCACGATGGTGTGTACTTCTCGAGCCTGTCGAGTCGCACGCTGGTCTACAAGGGCATGCTGACGACCCCGCAGCTGGGTGCGTTCTATCCCGATCTTGCCGACCCCAACTTCGAGAGCGCCATTGCGTTGGTGCACAGCCGATTCTCGACCAACACATTCCCGTCGTGGCCGTTGGCGCACCCGTACCGGTTTGTGGCTCACAATGGCGAAATCAACACCGTCAAAGGCAATGCCAACTGGATGCGCGCTCGCGAAGCGCTGCTGGCCAGCGAAGAGTTCGGCGACGACATCGAGAAGCTGTTCCCGATCTGCACGCCTGGCAATAGCGATACTGCCACCTTCGACGAAGCACTCGAATTGCTTCACCTCGGCGGCTACTCGCTTCCCGAAGCGGTCCTGATGATGATCCCCGAACCGTGGGAGAACCACGAGTCGATGCCCGAGGAGATCCGCGACTACTACCGGTTCCACGCGTCGAAGATCGAACCTTGGGATGGACCGGCCTCGATTGCATTCACCGACGGCACCGTCATGGGCGCCGTGCTCGACCGCAATGGTCTGCGTCCCAGCCGGTACTGGGTGACCGACGACGATATGGTCATCATGGCCAGCGAGGTCGGCGTGGTCGACGTGCCCGCCCACAAGATCATCGAGAAGGGCCGCCTGCAACCGGGGCGTATGTTCCTGATCGACACCAGCCAAGGGCGCATCATTCGCGACGACGAGATCAAGATCGGTCTGGCTTCGGGTAAGCCCTATCGCGAGTGGCTCGATCTTCACCAAGCGTCGCTCGCCGACCTGCCGGCCGGAGCCGCCCGCACCGACACCGAAACGCTGCGAGCACGCCAACAGGCCTATGGCTACACCCACGAAGAACTCAAGTTGCTGGTTGCCCCCATGGCCAAAACCGCCAAGGAAGCCATTGGGTCGATGGGTACCGACACCCCGGTGGCGGTGCTGTCGAACCGATCGCGGCTGCTGTTCGACTATTTCCAGCAATTGTTCGCCCAGGTCACGAACCCGCCTCTCGATGCCATGCGCGAAGAGGTCATCACCGCCACCCTGTCGTGGATCGGTCCCGAAGACAATCTGCTCGAGCGCTCGCCCCTGTCCTGCCACCAGATTGTGGTCGAGCACCCCGTGCTCGAGAATGCCGAGTTGGCCCAGATCGCTGCGCTCAACGACGGCCCCAACGACGCCGGATTCAAGTCGGCGATCATTTCCACGCTCTATCGCCCCGGCGACGGCGCAAGTGGTATGCGGTCCACACTCGATCGGGTGCGCGACGCAGTCGACAATGCCATCGTCGACGGTGCCAACATCGTTGTTCTGAGCGACCGTGGCACCGATGCCGACAACGTGGGCGTGCCGATCGCCATGGCCACCGGTGCCGTGCATCATCACCTCGTTCGCACCAAATCTCGTAGTCGCGTCGGTCTGGTCGTCGAGACCGCCGAAGCACGCGAAGTACATCACGCCGCTGTGCTACTGGGTTACGGGGCCAACGCCATCAACCCGTATTTGGCGTTCGAGTCGATCGATGATCTGCTGGCCAACGAGATGTACGGCTTGCCTGAAGATCTCACACCAGCCCAAGCCCATCTGAACTATGTGAAGGCGTTCGACAAAGGCTTGCTCAAGGTCATGTCCAAGATGGGCATATCCACGGTCAAGAGCTACATCGGCGCCCAGATATTCGAAGCGATCGGCATCGGCGAAGAAATCATCGACGAGTGCTTCACCGGCACGAAGAGCCGTATTGGTGGCGTGAACTTCGAGCAGGTCGCCGACAACGTGTTGGCTCGCCACGCGCTTGCCTACCCCCAAGAGCCATCAGAGCGAGCCCACCGCGATCTCGAAGTCGGCGGCGAGTACCAATGGCGTCGCGAAGGTGAATACCACCTGTTCAACCCCGAAACGGTGTTCCGCCTGCAGCACGCTACCCGCGAAGGCAAATACGAGATCTTCAAGCAATACACGGCCGCAGTCGACGATGCGTCGACCCACCTGGCCACGCTGCGCGGGCTCTTCCGGTTCCGCACCGAAGACGCCACACCCATTCCGCTCAGCGAGGTGGAACCAGCCGAAGACATCGTCAAGCGCTTCGCCACTGGCGCCATGTCGTACGGCTCGATCTCGGCCGAAGCCCACGAGACACTCGCCATTGCCATGAACCGCATCGGCGGCAAGTCCAATACCGGCGAAGGTGGCGAGGCGGCACACCGCTATGTGCCCGACGCCAACGGTGACTCGCGCCGCAGCGCCATCAAGCAGGCAGCGTCGGGTCGCTTCGGTGTCACCAGCGAGTATCTGGTGCAATCCGAAGACATCCAGATCAAGATGGCTCAAGGCGCCAAGCCCGGCGAAGGTGGCCAGCTGCCCGGTCACAAGGTGTGGCCATGGATCGCCGAGGTGCGTCACTCGACCCCGGCGGTCGAGCTGATTTCTCCGCCGCCTCACCATGACATCTACAGCATCGAGGACCTGGCGCAGCTGATCCACGATCTCAAGAACGCCAACCCCAAGGCACGCATCCACGTCAAGCTCGTGTCCGAGTTCGGCGTGGGCACGGTTGCTGCGGGCGTGTCGAAAGCGCACGCCGATGTGGTGCTGATCTCGGGCCACGATGGTGGCACCGGCGCCTCGCCCCTCACTTCAATGAAGCATGCGGGTACACCATGGGAGCTCGGCCTGGCCGAAACCCAGCAGACGTTGCTGCTCAACGATCTGCGAGATCGCATCGTGGTGCAGGTCGACGGCCAGCTCAAGACCGGGCGCGACGTGCTGATTGCGGCACTCCTCGGCGGCGAAGAGTTCGGTTTCGCCACCGCACCGCTCGTTGTCATGGGCTGTGTGATGATGCGGGTCTGCCATCTCGATACCTGCCCAGTGGGCGTTGCCACCCAGAACAAGGAACTACGTAACAAGTTCACCGGTCGCGCCGACCATGTCGTGAACTTCATGATGTTCATCGCCGAAGAAGTGCGCGAGCTCTTGGCGTCGCTTGGCCTGCGTTCGATCGAAGAAGCTGTGGGTCGCGTCGAACTCCTCGACACGACCGACGCATCTGATCACTGGCAGGCACAGGGTCTCGACCTGTCGTCGATTCTGTATCTGCCCGAACTGGCCGACGGCGCAGCTCGCTCGTGCACCACGACTCAGGATCATGGTCTCGAGAAGGCGCTCGACATGACCATCATCGAGCAAGCCCAGCCAGCAATTCTGCGGGGCGAAGCGGTCGAGATCGACCTGCCGATCGCCAACGTGAACCGCACCGTGGGCACCATGACCGGATTCGAGGTCACCACCCGCTGGGGTGCGCAGGGGCTACCCGACGACACCATAAGTGTCACGCTGACCGGCTCGGCCGGAAACAGCTTGGGTGCGTTCATGCCAAAAGGCATCACGCTCAACCTGACCGGCGACGCCAACGACTTCGTGGGCAAGGGCTTGTCCGGGGGCAAGGTCGTGGTGCAAGCACCTGCCGACGCCGCCTATGAACCCGAAGACAACGTGATTGCCGGCAACGTGTGTCTGTACGGCGCCACTGCGGGTGAGGCGTACTTCCAAGGCCATGTGGGCGAGCGATTCTGCGTCCGTAATTCGGGTGGCATCGCCGTTGCCGAGGGCATAGGTGACCACGGCTGTGAGTACATGACCGGCGGTCGCGCCGTAATCCTTGGATCGGCAGGTCGTAACTTCGGCGCGGGTATGTCCGGTGGCCGAGCGTTCGTCTATGACTCGAACAACACGTTCCGTACCCGGGTGAACATGGACATGGTCGACGTCGAGCACCCGACCGAAGAAGAATTCGACCTGATCAAGGGCGATATCGAAAAACATGTTGCCTACACCAACAGCAGTCGCGGCCAGCGGTTGCTCGCCGAATGGGAAACCGAACGCGAGAAGTTCCGAAAGGTGATTCCCCGCCAGTACAAGCGCGTGCTCGAAGCTCTTGCCACCGCCCAACGACTCGGTGTCGATCCCGACGCCGCCGTGATGGCAACCGCCCAGTAGTGGAAGCGCCAAAGAAGCAGCACCAGAGAAGCAGCACCAAAGCAGCAGAGAAGGGGACGAGTAATGGGTGATCCAAAGGGTTTTATGCACCATGGCCGACGTTGGCCGAGCCGCCGGCCAGCCAACATTCGGGTGGGAGACTGGCAAGAGGTCTACCTCTACAAGAACTTCGAGGAAGCCGAACTCAAGGCCCAGGCAAGCCGATGCATGGACTGCGGCATTCCGTTCTGCAACAACGGTTGCCCGCTGGGCAATCTGATTCCCGACTGGAACGACCTGGTCTACAACGACAAGTGGGAAGAAGCGATCGACCGGCTACATGCCACCAACAACTTCCCCGAGTTCACCGGGCGACTGTGCCCGGCGCCGTGTGAGTCGGCGTGCGTGCTCGGCATCAGTGACGATGCGGTCACCATCAAGCTCGTCGAGCTGACCATCGTGGAACATGCGTGGGACAACGGCTGGATCGTGCCGATTCCCCCCACCCACGAAACCGGCAAGAAGGTTGCGGTCGTCGGCTCCGGTCCTGCTGGACTCGCCGCCGCGCAACAGCTGCGCCGTGCTGGTCACGCCGTGGTGTGCTTCGAACGCGCCGATCGCGCTGGTGGTCTGCTGCGCTACGGCATCCCCGAGTTCAAGATGGAGAAGAAGTTCCTGGACCGCCGACTCGAACAGATGGAAGCCGAAGGCGTCGAGTTCAGGTGCAGCACCGAGATCGGCGTCGATGTCACTGCGGCTGAGATGACCGAGGAATTCGACGCCGTGGTGCTCGCCGCTGGCGCCACCCAATGGCGAGATCTGCCCATCCCGGGCCGCGAACTCACAGGCATCTACCAAGCCATGGAGTTCCTGCCGCCCGCCAATCGGGTGCAAGAAGGCGACCTGGCCGAGCACCCGTTCTCGGCCCACGACAAGAACGTGGTCATCATCGGCGGCGGCGACACCGGCGCCGACTGCTTGGGTACGTCACATCGCCATGGTGCTCGCTCGATTCACCAGTTCGAGATCATGCCCCGGCCACCGGCGGACCGCGCAGACTCCACCCCCTGGCCGACCTGGCCGTTGCAGCACCGCACCTCGTCGGCGCACGAAGAAGGCGGCGAGCGCGAGTTCGCTATCAACACCGTCGAGTTCGTGGGCGACGACAACGGCAATGTGCGGGCACTCAAAACCGTTCGGGTCGAGCAGATCATCACCGACGGCCGTATGAGCTTCGAACCCGTCGAGGGCTCCGAAGAAGAATTCCCCGCCGAGATCGTCATGTTGGCCATGGGATTCACCGGACCCGAGAAGTCACCCATGATCGAGCAGTTCGGTATCGAGCTGACCGATCGCGGCAACGTGGACCGAAACGACCGCTGGGAAACCAACGTCGACCACGTGTATGTGTGTGGCGACATGGGTCGCGGTCAGAGCCTCATCGTGTGGGCCATTGCCGAAGGCCGTGCCTGCGCGGCGGCGGTCGACGAAGCCCTGACCGGCGCAACCCAGCTGCCCGTGCCGCTGCAGCCGTCGGCCCAGCAGCTGCGCTGATCGCGACTGGTCAGTTCGGTTCGATACCCCGGAAGTCTCCGGCTTCTACGGCCGCGATATCAGGCCGGACTCGCACCAGGTACCAAATCGATATGGCCATGCCGAACAACAACAACAACACGCCGAACGCAATGGCTCCGAGCCAAGCCAGCTGACTTCGACCGGCAAAAGACCATGCCCATGGTGGTCGACGGGCCGCGTCGAGTAACGCCCACAGGCTCAGGCTTATCGGTATGAGGCCCACGAGGAGCCAGACGATCACCATTGCAGTCCTGGGCTACAGAACGATCAGCGCAGCGAGTGCCGTGAGCAGTGACAATAGATCTGCGGCGCGCAACCACTGAGCCGGGTGTTCGACCGCAACGGTGCGACGCATGCTCTGGCTGGCGACAACGACCGAGCGGCCCAGGCCGTAGCCGACAGCGGCTGCTGTCGCAGCCAACGCAGCATCGGTGAGACTGCGGGGTAGCCCCAAGAGCAGCAATACCGCCAGGGCGTAAGGAGACACCGCAGTGATGAAGGTGCGAACTCCGGTACCGAGTTCGAAAGCGAACCTGAAAGCCGCCCGTGGGGGGTCATCGGTGAAAGTCTCGCGCGGAATCTGATACGCCCGCTGTGGTAGTTCGAGGCAAACGATGCCAAGCGCATGAAAGAGCAGAATGCAAACCAGCCCGAGGGCAATCACCTGGCGAGCTGCATCCGGAATCGGGGCCAACAGCCCGCTGAGCACGAAGAGCGAGCTGCCGCTGACGAGCGCGCCGCTGACAGCGCCGGCGGTATAGGAACCTGCGACCGCAGGCCCGGCGTGTCGATGCAGCATCAACGCGCTGTTGACGCTTCAGACCGAACCCGACAGCGAATAGCCGGCACCGGCACCCACAGCAAAGAACACGAGCGCGGGCAGCGCCGAGATGAGCCCGGCAAGAGCCAGCAGGGCCACTACGACAACGGCGGCCGCCCCGGTCAGCTGCTGGACGCGGTGACTGGCGCTGCTGCCGCGAAAGCGCACGGTTCGTGCGCTCTGCGGTGGCAGCGGCGTGGTCATGCCACCGCAACGGTTTGCAGGCCGATGACAGTGGCGGCACCGTTGGCGCCGATGGCCGAGACCTCGACATCGTGAAGACCAGCAGGCAGCTCCAGCATCAGCTCGAAGCCGCACGTGGCATCGACGCCGTAGATCTGCTGTGCAGCGGGGTTGTCCAGACCAGTCGTGCCCACGGCTTGTACACCTGCCGCGCTCGCTTGAACATCGATGACTCGATCCCGATCGTTGGGGTCGAACGTCCACCCGGTGATGGCGACACCCTCGGGGATTATCTCCATGGCATCGATACCGCCGTACACCACGTTTGAGACCCCAGCCGACGGACCGCTGGCTGTGGGGCGCCCGTCGACTTCTGGGGCTGCTTCTTCGGTGTCTGCAGCCAGGTCCTGGGAACCGAGGGGCTGGCGATATCCGTCATCGGGGCTGACGGCGACCACGTGGACGGTGGCAGCCTCGGGCGGGAGCGGAAACGACACGGCAAAGCCGGTGGCCGAGCGCAGCGATGAGAACGCAGAAGCCACGTCGGGTCGCGGCAGATCAGCCCGGGCAAGTACGGCCGATTCACTGTTGACGAGCACTTCGACAATGGCGGGTTCGTCGACGTCGGCATCACCAGCCCATCCCGACACGAAGCCCGTTGTGGCCCCACTACGGCGAATGACCTGCACTGCACCGTAGGTCGGAGACGCACTCCGTTCGCCTCGTTCCGGAAGCACGATTTCACTGGGGGTCGGTGTGGCCGGCGCGGCAGACGAATCTACGCGCGCGTCGTCGTTGCTGGTCGTGTCGGGCGCCGCCGGGGAGGCAAGAGTGCCGGTCTGGCCGCCGCCTCGAACGGACTGGCCACTGCCGACGCCGAGGCGTACACAACCAATGGTGGCGGTCAGGACGCCGGACAACGCGTCGACGCAGAACTCGTAGTCGCCGGGTTCGACCGGGAAGCTCACGCCGTAACCGACGTTGGGACTCGAGCCGCGACGGCTGGTCGCGATGTCGGGGCGCGCCAGCGCAGCAGTGCCCCAATGCACGATCTGGTTGTTGGATCGAATGCGCATCTGCACCGGTGTGCCGGATCCATCGGAGATCCAACCCTGGATCGACACCGAGCCACCTTGGTCGACAGCAAGCTCGAGCGCTCCAGCAGGACGCCAATTGGTGTCACGTGCCGCGTCGGCCAGAGCCGGGCCGGCTTCTTCGCCGTCGGCCAGGGGAACGCAGTCGGTCACCGAGCGACAGATGAACGGCGCGGGACCGGTGTCGGTCTGGACGTAGCCGTCGCTGCAGCGGTACTCGATCTCGGCGCAGCTGCCGCATTTGCCCTTGAAACGCCACAGCCACCCATCGGCGATGTCGCCGTCGCCGCACCCACCGGCGTAGAGCGTGTAGCCGTTGCCTGGATCGTTGCGGAAGAAGCCATCGCCACTGCAACAGTCGGTACAGATCGGCGATGAACCACAGCCGGGTTGGCAGTTGTCGTTGGCGTTATACGGCGGACAGAACTGCATGATGCGTCGGGGATAGGTCCCGACGATGCCGCTCTGGGCCTCGACCTTGCGCGCTGGTCCGAACAACGACGCCGCGCTGACCGCGGTAGTGGCCGCAGCTGCGGCGAGCGTGCCTCGCAGAAAACCACGGCGGCTGGCCGTCATCTGCTTGCTGCGCCGCCGATCCACGAGCGCGCTGACAAATCCGTTGTTGCGGGGGTCATCGGTGAGTTGATTGAGATAGCTATCGGTGTCGACTGCGATTCGAACCGCAGCCGGTGCCTGTTCTGGTCGCTTGTCAACTCCGACGAGATCGGAAAATCGCACCTGCCGATGGTACTCGCACCTTGGGGGTGAATCGGGTTCAGGTGAAGTGTTTCACAGCCGTCACAACGTCGGCACTGCTGGCAACGGGTTGCGCCGCCCGTATTCGCTCACCGTCGACGATGAACAGGTAGGGAGTGGTCGTGACGCCGAGCTGTTCGGCATCGATATCGTGGACGTGGCGGGTCAGGAACAGGTCAGGTCGAGCGAGGTGATCCACCGTGGCCGCCAGCTCGCTGGCTGCGGTGTACTCGGACCCAACGACAAGCATCACGCCGGTACCGATCTCGGCCGCCAGTGCACTGCGAGCGTGAGCCGTGCGGAAGCGGCGCTCGAACTGCTCGCGGCTCAAACGAGACGTAGGAGGCTGTAGTCCGCCCTGTACCGAACGCTCGAGCATCTCCAGTCGGCCCAACAGGTGAAAGCAGACCAGTCCCAGACCCACAGCGAGCAGTGCCACGATGATCACTGCGGCCAGTTCGAAGCTCATTGCAGACCCGGAGACAGGGTGATTCCGGCGTCTCGGCCGGTGGTGACCAGGTGGTTCATGGTCGGGGACACGCTGCTGGCGACTAGGCCGTGGGATCCAACGGCGACCGTGAACGGCAGGGGATCGGCGCCGGCTTGGACGGCCAGCTCTGCTTGATGGCTGTGGAGTAGTGCACCCACACGCTCGGCCGCCTCGTTGGCTATGGGACGCGGTCGGTCGACATAGCGCAGGTGGAAATCGCTTCCGACAGTGAGCGTCGCCTGCTGCAATTCATCGATGAGTCGCTGGCAGGCATGGCAATTTCTCGACAAGAAGACATGCACACCCTCGCCCAGCAGCGCGCCCACGTCACCAGACACCTCGCTGGTGGTTGCGGGTTGGATTTGGTGGCCGGGTGGTAGGCCTTCGTTCAGGGTGAGTTCGACCAGGGCCAGTCGTGCCTGCGCATGGTTGAGCGCGATTGCAACGCCCATCAGGGCGACGGCAAGCACGATTGCGAGCACTGCGGGATTCATATCGGCGCGCCGGGCGAGTTGCCAGACGTGGCGTGGGCATCGACTCGAGCCAAAATGGCACGGCTGGCCTCGGGCCAGGACAAGGCCTCGGGCAACACGAATATTGCGCCGGCCACCGCCCATCCCACCGCCAGAGTGGCGACCCGCTCGGCCGAGTCGAGCTCGCCGCTGCCGGCGTTGACAAAGACGAGCAGACCGACCAGCGCAACACAGACCGCCCGCGCCAAGGACCAGACGGTGGTTGGGGCTTCGCTGAACGAACAAGCGCACGGGAGCTCCGAGTTGGAGAGCAGCAATCGTGCGATCCATACGATGAAACCCGACGCCAGCACGAGCGCCGCCAGCGCGAACCAGGTCAAGGCCCCAAAGTCACCGAGAAAGGCGATGGCGATGGCCACGGCCAGCCCCGCTTCGATCATGGTCAGCGCGAGCGCCGGAATGCGTTCATGGTCGAGGTGCATCGCCAACAATTTGCGTAGTTGTCGGTGATGCCATGTATGGGTGACGGCCCCGAACACCAGCAGGCCCCAGCCGACCGAACCTAGTAGTTCGATCATGCCTGCCAATCGGCCTCGAGCTGTGACATCACCTGAGCGACATGATCTTCGTGGGCGTCGGCGCCAGGCATGGCCAACACACGACAGGTGGCGGTGACCAGGGTGAGATAGGCCGCAGTGTCGGTGAATCGACCGCCGTAGAGCTGGCCGCCCGTAACCTCGCTGCCCTGCCAGGTCGGCAGCTGATCGATGACTTCGGACGTGAGTGGTGTGATGTCGAGCACGCCAACCCGATCGATGTTCATGGCAACACGTGGCGCGGTGGTGAATTCGCATTCGTCGTCGGGATCGATGGTGACTCCCAGCTGACTGGCGTCGGGCCGTAGAGCACCAACGAGGGCGAGCAGCCCTGGCACGCTGTCGTAGCTGTGGGTCGCCAACACGCCGTGTGGTGTTGCCACCAATGCTTGGTAACGATGCGATACCTGGGTTTCAACGGCATCCAACGTTTCAAGAATATGGCCGCTGTAGGCGCCGACCGTGAACTCACCCGTGGCGTTGGCGAACGAGAACGCACTGCGATCAGCAGCAACGAACGCCTGGTGCGTGGTGCCTCGAAATGCAACATCGATGAAGCTGGTGAACGGCACACCGAGATCCAACGTGGGATGTTGCAGGTTGAACAGGTCACCGTTTATGGCGTGGCCGCGCTTTTGGGTTGCAGTCATGATCACTGCGCAACAGGATAGGTGTCCAGCAGCGTTTCAGGATGGCAGGCACTCAGCCCAGCTTGTGTTCAGAAGGGTGCAGCATCGACAAAAGCCAACGCTTCATCGAGGCACTGCATCGAACGAGGCGTCGCGAAGTGATCGCAGCGCTTGAGTTCGGAGAAGGAAACGTTGGGCAGCGCGTCGACCAGCGGGTCGGCCGGGCCGGCAAAATCGTTGTCGCCGAGAAGAACCAGTACCGGCATGGTCACCGCGCTCAGATCATCGGGCGTGAGCCGGCTCATCGGCGATTTGAGCATGGCTCGAAGCGCATCGGGGTCGCCGTCGGGGTCGTTGGCCAAGTCGGTGAAATAGCGGCTGAACGGGTCGGTCGGATCGGCTTTCCCCTCGATTGCTGCCGCGATTTTCTGGTGGTGGTCACCACGGGCTTCGAACAGGTTGGTGCCCACCCCGGTCAGCACCAACCGAGCGAATCGCTCCGGGGCCTCGATCGCACACTGCAGCAGTATTCGAGCGCCGAGTGAGAACCCGATGGCATCGACCGGTACATCTCCGAGCTGATCGAGCACTTGTTGGTGCATGTGGGCATACGCCTCCGGCTCGTGTGGCTTCTGGGCGGTGCCGTGCCCGAGCAGGTCGATACCGACCGCCGGTCGGCCGGCATCGGCGATCAGGTCCATCCAACCATTGCTCTGCCAGGTGGTGGCAGCCGAGCCACCCAGCCCGTGCACGAGGACCACTGGTCGGTCCTTGGGGGTATTGCTCATCGCAGAACTCCTTCGGGTGCCCAGACACCACGGTTGATCAACACGTCTCGAAGAATACGTGGTTGGTCGGTCATGATTCCGTCGACGTCGATGTCGAGCAGCGCTCGCATCTGGTCCGGTTCATCAATTGTCCACACGTGTACCTGAATACCGAGATCATGTGCGACCTCGACCAGCGCGGTATCGACAACGTCGATTCCCTTGCGAGGAGGAACTTGCGCACACGGAGCGATGATTCGCTCGGTGTCGCCCAGCCCACGAGCTGCCAGCCACAGACTGGCGGCCTCGAACTTGCCCATGGACGTGCACAGAGCCGGCCCCAATTCCTGACGGCACATTTTTATTCGACGGTCGACGAACGAGCCCACGCAGACTCGGTCTATGGCCCCATGCGCACGGATCGACGCAATCAACGGCAGGACCGTGGCGTCGGACTTGGTGTCGATGTTCAACCGAGCGAACGGCCAGGTGAGAAACACGTCAGCGAGGCGGGGGATCGGTGCCATCTCGTCGACCAGTAGCCGGTCGATCTCGGCTGCGTCGAGGTCGGCGATGTTGGCGTTCACACCAGTACGAGCCAGCAGGTTGTGGTCGTGAAACGCGAACAGCACGTCGTCTGCGCTCAGATGTACATCGGTTTCGAGATAGCGATAACCGAGGTCGATGGAATCCTGGAACGAGGGCATGGTGTTCTCGGGCCAGCGGCTGGTGCCACCTCGGTGAGCAAAGGCCAGCACACCACCATGGTCGAGGTAGGGAAAGCGCTCGGGCACGGCGTCGACACTAGTGCTGGCGAGCACCTTGTCGCGTAACCTTGCCGGATGGACCAGATTCGTCGAGCCTTCGTCGACTTGGTGGCGACCGGTGATGGGTCGCTCGTCGGCGATCTCGACTATGGCGCGTTGCTGATCGCAGCGGCCATCGACGCTTCGGTCGATATCGGTGCCGTGCAGAATCAGCTCGATGCGCTAGCGTCAGCGATCGATGTAACCACCGTCGCTGATCTGGCCTTGGCATTGTTCGGCGGGGCTGGGCACGATCCAGCTCGACACTTCGCAGGCAATCGCGAGCACTATTACGACCAGGACAACTCGATGCTGCATCGCGTGCTCGAGCGACGGCTGGGTATTCCCATCGCGCTTTCCGTGCTCACGATCGAAGTCGGGCGGCGGCTCGACATATCGCTGCACGGGGTGGGCATGCCGGGCCATTTTCTCGTTGGTTCCGCTGATGGCTTCATCGACACCTTCAATGCCGGCGTTCTTCTCGACGAAGCAGGCTGTGCACAAGTGTTCCAGCGACTGGCTGGCCAGGGTGCGCTGTTGCCCGAGGGGTCGCTTGCCCCCACACCGCATGCAGTGATCCTGAAGCGCATGCTCTTCAACCTGGCCGCAATCGGCGCAGATCAGCAGGAACGGCGCACCCTGCGCGCTGCACGATCGTTGTTGGCTGCTTTCCCCGACGCCACCCATCGCGAGCATGTGCAACATGCTTATGCCGCAGCGGAGATCGGTCAGTTTCACGAGGCGGCGGCTGCCGCCGAGTCGGCGCTGGTGACGATCCCCGAACAGCTACAGGCCAAGCTGCAGACGCAGATCGACCAGTGGCGTGCGCGTCTGAACTAGCCGGTGTCTACGCTTGCGCCATGTCTGACATCCATCTCACACGCAGCGGCCCACCGGAGACGGTGCTCAATACCGAGCCTCAGGAAGCACTCGATGCTCTCGCAGCGGCGTTGGCATCGGCGTCACCGCGAGACGAGATCAGTGCAGTGGTAGCTCGTTGGCCCACATTCTTGGCGGCGTGGGCCGAACTCGGCAACCACGCCCGTGATGTAGTCGAGGCATACTCCGCCTATCGCGTCGGCTATCACCGCGGACTCGACCGCCTGCGGGCCAACGGCTGGCGCGGCAGCGGCTACGTACGCTGGGAACACGAAACCAACCGAGGTTTCCTGATGGCGTTGCATGGTCTGGCCACGAGTGCACGAGCGATCGACGAAGGCGATGAGGCACAACGTTGCGATCTGTTCCTCAAGCAGCTCGATCCGACATGGCCTCCGGCAGGCTGAGCCCCGGCACGAGTGGTGTGACTGCACAACCGGCTGCAATCGTGCTCGTTGGGGGACGCAGTTCTCGCATGGGCACTGACAAGGCCTCGTTGCTACTCGACGGAGTGTCGATGCAAGACCGCGTCCTGGCTGCGGTGGCCGGCGCCGGGATCACCAACCTGATCGTGGCCGGCACCGAGCACGCGCCGGATGCGGTCGCTGGCGACGATCAGGTCGGTTCCCAGGGCCCGCTTGCGGGAATCGTGGGTGCCTGGAACACGCTTCGGCTTCGAACCGAGCCACCCGCAGATCCGATCGTGGTGCTGGCCTGTGACCTCCCATGGCTGGTCGCCAGCGTGATTCGTCAACTCATGGCGGATAGCCGCAGGCATTCGCACGGTGCAGTCGCTCACGACGGTGATCGTGCTCAGCCCTTGGTCGCCGCATATCGACCCGTCGCACTCGACGCCATGGCCACGTCTTTTCAGACCGGGGAACGCAGCGTGCGGCGATGCTCTGCTGGGTGGGACCTGGGTGTCGTGAATGCAGATCCCGGGGTGATTGCCGACGCCGACACGCCGAGTGACCTTGCAGGTTTCGCTGTTCAGTGGCCTTCCTGAAGCCGTCTGCCTACTAGGGTCGGAAGGTGCCTGACGATTCCGGTTACCGGATCGTAGAGACGGACGAAGCGCTCGACGATGTCGTCGACCAGCTGCTCGATACCGATCGCTACGCCATTGATACCGAGTTCCACCGAGAGCGAACCTACTACCCGCAACTGGCGCTGATCCAGATCGCCTGGCCGGGCGATCTCGTGCTCATCGATCCCATTGCAATCGACCCGGGGCCCTTGGCCGAGGTCTTCCGAACCGATGTCGAAGCGGTACTGCACGCATCGTCTCAGGATCTCGAAGTGCTCGAGTTGGCCACGGGCGCGGCGCCGAGCCGAATCTTCGATACCCAGATAGCGGCGGCCTTCGTGGGTATGCGCACGCCGTCACTGGCGTCTTTGCATGACCAGCTGCTGGGGCTCAAGTTGGCCAAGGCGAACCGGTTGACCGATTGGCTTCGTCGCCCGCTCGAGCCTGCGCAGCAGTCGTACGCAGCAAGCGACGTGGAGCACCTGCTCGAGATCCAGGACATCCTGATCGAACAACTCGAGGCCAGCGGGCGGCTCGGATGGGCCGACGACGAATGCGAACTGGTGCGCCAGAAAGGGCTGTCGGTTCGCAACCCCCAAGAAGCCTGGCTGCGGATCAAAGAAGCCCGATCCCTGGGGGCTCGAGCGCGCACTGCGGCCCAGCAGTTGGCGACATGGCGTGAAGAGACCGCTCAGGAGCGCAATATTCCGGTGCGTCATGTGTTGCCCGATCTGGCGATTGTGGCTCTGGCCCAGAAGGCACCGACCGACGCGGTCGACGTGTCCAAGACCCGGGGTATGGAGCGGCGTAGCGTGAGCAAGCGCGACGCAGCCGAGATCGTTCGGGTCATTGCAGCGGCCAAGGACATGGATCCACCACAGGCCCAACCCCGCAAGTCGAGTGGCGGACCGGACCTGCGCCCTGCGGTCACGCTGATTGCAGCCTGGATGTCGCAGTATGCCGATGACATGAACCTCGATCCGGCCATGCTCGGGTCTCGCAACGACATCGAAGAGTTCGTTCGTTCGGGCGATTCCCGCTTGGCTCATGGCTGGCGCCACGATCTGGTCGGGTCGCCAATACGTAGCTTGTTGGCGGGAGACGCCGCCGTTGCATTCGATGGTGATGGGCGCGTTATCGTCGAAAAACGGTCTCATGAGCCCATAAACGGCGATCGATTTACCGCCTGACTTGGCAGTCGGGAACAAAATTGCACTAAGAATGGTTCAAGAGGCACGTAATTAACCCGCATGCCGTGTTGGCCCCTGTCAGCACTGTTAGAGTCGGGAACCTGTAGAAACATCAAGGAGTCGCCCCGTGAAAAAGGGACGCCATCGCCGCTACGAAGAGGCTCGAGCACTCAAGCGAACCGACGACGGGTTCGACGACTTATTGCGTCCTCGAGATGCACCTTGTGTCGAATGTGATGGGCTTCCGGGTGAACACAAGTCCTGGTGCCAATTGGCTGACAAGGCCGAGGCCATCGACGACAGCGATCCCGCTTCCCTGTTCCCCAGCTAACGGCTGGCGCTAGCGGTCCCCTGTTTGGGATAGCGATACTGCGGTTTCGCCTTGTTCGGCCAGATACTCGGTGAGTAAACCTACTGGCCACTCACCAACCAGTTCGGTGAGTTCATCTTTGTGATGTAACCATGTTGCTGTCGTTGGCGTGCCTGCGGGTAGGTCGTCGGTGCACCACCACGCGAAGTCGTCACCGCCGCCGCCCCAGTCGCTGCGTCGCCAGGCTCGCACCACCACGGTGCGAGTTCCGGCCGCATCTTCGTACTCTTCTAGCCGGAACGGCACCTGCCAACACACCGTTGGTTTCCAGTCCAGCGGGCGTTCGCTGTTCTCAACGGCGCCGATGTGCAGCGCGCAGCCGTGACCGCCGGCGAAGCCCGGCCGATTCAAGAAGATGCACGCATCGTCTGCTCGGCGTGTCATGACCTCGTCACCATCGTCGACGAAGAGATCGTGCGGCTCGACCACCAGGTGATGGTTCTGCCACTGATCTGTTGTAAGCCGATTGGTCATCTCGATGACGACATCGCGCTCGTCTTCATCGACCAGATAGGCGCCGTGAGCGCAACAGCCCCGTGCTCCGTTGTCGTCGGGCTCTGTGCCCTTGCAGGTGCTTCCGAATGTGCATGACCATCCGCTGGTGAGAAACGTCAGGTCGAACAGCCACGTGGTGTTGTCGTGGTCGCTGAAGGAAATCCAACGCGTGGCGGGGGCGTCAGCCATGGTTGCCGCCCACGGACTAGCCCCGGCGGAGTTGCAAGATGGTTTCGGCTGCGAGTTCGGTCGCGACGCTGAACTGGGACCAGGGCAGTGCCTCGTGCGTGGTGCCGAAAGTGGCCGAAGGCGGTGAGATACCTGCGAACGCAACCGGTGCTCCCACCATGTACGACACCTCGCCGCTTCCCGCAGGGCCACCGGCGGGTACATGGATGGGTTGTTGGCCGTGCACCCGATAGGCCGCTCTGGTCTGGGCCGCAATGGCGAGCGAGTCGACGGACTCTCGAAATGGTCGAGTCGACGACAGCACGTGGATCGATGGCCGAAGCTCCGCTGGAGCCGAGTCGAGGAACCAGCGTCGAACTGCTGCTTCGACTTCGCTATGGCGTTGGTCAGGGACCAGATAGAACGCCACCGTGGCCACGGCGCTCGCCGGGGATCGGGTGGTCGAAGGCGAGTCGGTGCCGATGTCGAGCACACTGAAGCCGGGCCACAACGTGGCTCGTTCCAGCGTGGAAAGGCGTCCGGAGAAGCGGGCGATATCGGCGCGCTCAGCCCACTGATCTGGGTCATGGCCGCCGGCCGACAATGCCGCCCGAGCGTCGTCGCCGGGAGCCTGCGCTCGGTTGTAGAAGTCGTCGATCGCAATGCGGCCACGGTCGTCGCGGAGCTTGCCCAAGATCTGCGCCATCTTCGTCAACGGATTGCGCAGTGCCCCAGAGCCGAGGAAGTCGTCGAAGTTCTGGCCGGCTTGCAGGCTGAGGTGCACGGTGAGTTCACCGCGACACCCCGTGGTGATGGTCGGATGTTGTGGACTCCACGAGGTACTATTTGTCAGGAACACGGCATCTGGCCCGGTCTTGGAGATGCTCGGGATGGTGATGCTCGGTACGCCTGCAGTCGGCAGGATTGCGCTGAGATTGCTCACCGAATCGCCCTCGCCCAACGAGAGAAAGCTGACGGCCACCCGATCGTCGCCGGTCAGGGCACGGGCGGCCTGAACGCCCTCGCCGAAGGCGACAGTGGGACCGAGTCGGCTCGCCGTGCCGGGACCTTGCATGGTTGCATCCGCAGCGCTCACCACGGTCGGCGACACGAGATCCTGTACATCGTGTCGCCCGATGACCAAGATGTTCACCTGTCTGGATGAAGCGACTTCTGTTGGCGAAACGAACACGCTGGCGCCATTGCCAACTCGCTGCGATTCTCCCAGGGCGGCCTCTTTGAAGTAGGCCTCTACGAGGTCGGCACGGTCCTCGGGGTTCATTTCAGCTTCCCACTCGCCGAAGAGCTCGTGCACCGCGGCGTAGCGCGAATTCAGGTGGGTAGATACATCTGCTTTGCTGGCCACGCAGGGGACTGTACTGTGCAACCATAACGACGTGTCACCTGAGATAGAAGAGCTCGTTCAGCGACTCGACCAAATCAACGAAGAACTGGCCGATCTGGCCATGCGTCGGCTGCGCGACAGCATCGATGCCGGCGGTGACAAACTGCCGGTCGATGAAAAGTTGATCACCCGAGCTCGCCGGTCGGTCGAGAAGGCGGCCATGCTGCTGCGTTCGACCGACAATGGCGAACCCGAGTTCTTCTAGCGGAGTCTTTCAGGCGGTCACGGCCGCGTTCAGTGCATCGATGAGCTGACGGAGGCGATCGAAATGGCGGCGGTCGAATTCGAAAGCGATCCGGTGCAGATCCGGATTGTCATCGTCGGCGATCTCGGAGCCGGTGGCCTCGATGGCTTCGAAACCCCCGCTCACCACGATGTCGGCGAAGTCGCTATTGAGCGATTCGAGTAACTCGGGCGATGGGGCGTGGTGGACCCGCACGACCAACCGGCGTCCGACAAAGCGGATGCTGTGATAGTTGCGGAAGAAGCCACAGATCTCGTCGACGGCTTCTTCGACAGAGTCGGTCAGCTTGACGAAACACAGGTCGGCGGCGCTGATGAGGCCGTCGGTGAGCAGCTGTTGGGTCACGAAGTCGTACCAGCCTTGCCAGTAGTCATCGCCCGGAGCGTCGAGCAGGACCACGGGAGCAGGCACCGTCTTGCCCGTCTGCAACAGCGTGAGCAGCTCAAAACTTTCGTCCATGGTGCCGAAGCCGCCGGGTAGCAGCGCATAGCCATGTGACTCTTTCATGAAGGTGAGCTTGCGGGTGAAGAAGTACTTGAAGTTCATGAGCTTCGGGTCTTCGGCGATGGTGGCAGCAGCCTTCTCCTCGAAGGGCAGCGTGATCCCCACACCGAAGCTGCCTTCGCTACCTGCACCCTCGACCCCGGCGGCCATGATGCCCGGCCCCGCCCCGGTGATGACCATCCAGCCTCGGTCCGCAATGGCGGCGCCGAGTTGCACTGCTGCTTGATAGGCGGGATGATCGGTCGGGGTGCGTGCCGAACCAAAGATCGACAACTTGCGGGTGTCCTTGTAGGGCGCGAAGACTCCCATGGAGTAGCGCAGTTCCTTGAGCGCCGAGTTGACCAGCTTGATGTCGCCGCGGTCGTGGTTCTCGCGTGCCAACCGCATCGTCGACACGATCATCTCGAACAGTAGGTCCCGGTGTTCGCCGACCTGGGCCGCTTCGGCGAGTTCGGCAATAGCTGCGTCGAGCGAGCGGTCGCCGGATCGGTACCGGGGGAGGTCCACTACTGCGTGCCCTGATCGGTCATTGCCTTCATGCGTTCCTGCAGGGTTTCCAACAGGTCGTCGAACGAAGCCGCAAAGGAGGCGACGCCATCGTCTTCGAGCTTGGCGGCAACCGCCTCCAGGTCCACGCCGACGCCGGGGAGGCCGTCGATCACGGCTTGGGCGCCGGGTACATCGGTATCGATGGTGCGGGCCACGGTGCCTTGTTCCAGAAACGCGGCCAGGGTACCGTCGGGCAGCGTGTTCACCGAGTCGGGGCCGATGAGCTCGTCGACGTACTTGGTGTCGGGAAAGCTGGGGTCCTTGGTCGATGTGGAGGCCCACAGCGGGCGCTGGATGCGAGCACCCCGGGCCGCGAGGGCTTCCCAGCGCGGACCAGAAAATTGCTTCATCGCCATGTCGTAGGCCAGTACGGCGTTGGCCACGGCCACCTTGCCCCGGAGGGCCTGGGCTTCGGGGGTGCCGATTTCGTCGAGTTGTTCGTCGACCGCGGCGTCGACGCGGCTGACGAAGAACGATGCCACGCTCGAGATGTTCGACAGGTCACCTTCGACGGCTTCGAGTCCGGAGAGATAGGCCTCGATGACGGCGGCGTAGCGGTCGAGCGAGAACAGCAGAGTCACATTGACCGAGATGCCCTCGCTGGTCGCCTGCTGGATTGCACCCAGGCCGGCCTGGGTGCCAGGGATCTTGATGTACAGGTTGGGGGCGTCGATGTCGCCGTCGAGCTCTCGAGCTGCGGCAATGGTGCCCTCGGCATCGTGGGCCAACGATGGCGCGACCTCGACCGAAACGTAGCCGTCTTCGCCGTTGCTGTCGGCATGTACGCCCGAGAGGATTTCGAGTGCATCGCGGATATCGGTCTTGACGAGACCCCAATAGGCGTCTTCGACCGATGCGCCGGACTCGACGAAGGTTGCGAGCTGCTCGTCGTAAGCATCGCTGTTGCCGATGGCCTTCTGGAAGATCGTGGGGTTCGAGGTCAGACCCCGGACGCCCTTGTCGAGCCAGTTGGACAGCTCGCCCGACTTGATCCAGTCTCGGCGCAGATTGTCGAGCCAGGGGCTCTGGTGCTGTTGATCGAAGAGGTCATGGAGACGGGTCATAGCAGTTCCAATGCATGGTCGACGAGATTGTTCACGTTCATGCCCAGTTCGTGCATGACGGTGGCACCAGGTGCGCTGGCGCCGAATCGGTTGATGCCAACGACGTGGTCGGCATAGCGGTACCAGCCTTGCGAGACACCTGCTTCGATGGCCAACGACGGTAGTTCGGGCTTGAGAGTGGCGGTGCGGTAGCTGTCATCTTGGTCCTGGAACAGGTTCATGCTGGGCATGGAGATGACCCGTGCCGGCTTGCCTTGTTCGGCCAGCCGACGGGCGGCCTCGACGCAGAGTTGGACTTCGCTGCCCGCGCTCATCAAGGTGATGACGGCGTCGTCGGGGTCGCTCAGCACGTAGCCGCCGTGGGCGACGCCGTCGGCGCTGGTGTGGTCGAGCACCGGGAGATTCTGGCGTGAGAGAACCAAGGCGGTCGGGCCCTGGGTGTCGAGCGCCGCCGCCCAGGCGCCTGCGCTTTCGTTGGCATCGGCAGGGCGGATCACCGAAAGATCGGGGATCGCCCGTAGGGCAGCGACATGTTCGACGGGCTGGTGCGTGGGGCCGTCTTCGCCGACGCCCACGGAGTCATGGGTGAATGAGTAGATGACCTGCAGCTTTGAAAGCGCTGCCAGGCGCACCGATGGGCGGCAGTAGTCGCTGAAGACCAGGAAGGTGCCACCTACGGGCAACGTTCCACCGTGCAACGCCATGCCATTCATGATGGCAGCCATGGCATGCTCGCGTACGCCGTAGTAGACCTGGTTGCCGCCAAAGTCGTGGGGCACGACGCCGACGCCGTCGTCGAGTTTTACGCCGGTGTTGCCGGTCAGGTCGGCACTGCCTGCCACCAGCGATGGCCACATGGGGGCAATGGCATTCAGAACGGCTTTCGATGAGTTACGGGTGGCGACATTGTCGCCGGGCTCCCAGGTTGGCAACGCCGCTCGCCAGTCGCCGTCGGGTTCGCCGGTGAGCAGAGGTGGTAGCTCAGGGTTTTCCTTGGCCCATGCGGCTGCCTTGGACGCGCCTCGGCTGGCGATTTCTCGATACCAGGAAAGAACGTCGTCGTCGACCTGAAACGACTGCGAAGGATCGAGACCGAGCACGGCCTTGGTCTCGGCGATCTCTTCGTCTTTGAAGGCATAACCATGCGCAGATGGCGAGTCGGTCAACGTGGGACTGGGTGTGGCGATGTGGGTGCGCAGGACAAGCATCGATGGCTTGTCGGTAACCTGTTTGGCGGCCAGAATCGCTGCTTCGAGCGCATCGAGATCGTTGCCGATTGCGCCCAGGTCCACCACATGCCATCCGTAGGACTCGAAGCGGGCCACAGCGTCGTCGGTCACCCAGATCTCGGTATCGCCGTCGATCGATATATGGTTGTCGTCGTAGATACAGATCAGCCGGCCCAGGCCCAGAAAGCCGGCGAGTGACGCTGCTTCATGGCTGAGGCCCTCTGCGAGGTCGCCGTCGCTGCAGATGGTGTAGGTGTAATGGTCGACGACGTTGATGCCCAGGTGGGCACGCTGGCGAGCTTCGGCCAGGGCCATGCCGACCGAGGTGGCGAACCCCTGGCCTAGCGGACCAGTGGTTACTTCGACACCGGTGGTGTGACCGACTTCGGGGTGACCGGGGGTGGCGCTGCGCCACTGCCGGAAGTCCTTGAGGTCGTCGAGTGTGAGCCCGAACCCACAGAGATGGAGCAGCGAGTACTGCAGAATCGAGGCATGACCGGGGCTGAGAACGAACCGGTCACGGTCGGGCCAATGTGGCGCCGCTGGATCGAAGTCCATGATCCGCGTGTACAGAACGTGGGCCAGTGGCGCCAGCGCCATCGCCGTGCCTTGATGGCCGGACTTGGCGGCGTGTGGGGCATCCATGGAGAGACCGGCAATGGTTGCCACGGCCTGCTGTTCAATAGTCTTGGCAGTCATGTTGCTCACCCTATAACCATCTATTCGGCCTCGGGGGGAAGCAAGGTGTACGGCACCACCACGGTGTGGCCGTCGGTACCGATTCGACAGTGGGCTTCGATTGTGCCGTACTCGTCGAAGTCGATCTCGCCGCGTACCAGGCGATAGTCGAATTTGCCCTGCGGGGTGGCGAGCGGCTGGGCGTTGCGCGCAATCTGCTCGCCGTCGCGCATGTAGACGACCTCGAGTACTCCAGCTTCGGGGCCGTCTTCGGGGTTCCGAATGAGCACGACCAGGTGTGGCGCCCAGGTCAGTGGCAGTGGCGTCGGCGCAGCAGCAGAGAACTGGATCCCGGTGAGATCGATGTGCGTCGCAGGTCCGGCGACCTGTCGCATGTTGATCTCGTCGATGAAGACTGCGGCAATGATTTCCATGAGTGCCTCCAGATAGTGTGGCGAGGTGAATCTACCGCCGACCCCGACCGCCGACTCGTGGTGACCTCTACTCTTTCCGAGGCCGATTCAAAGAAACTGTTGGCCGGGTACGGCCTGCCGATTCTCGCCGAGCGAACCGTGGCCACTGCGCCAGCCGCAGTCGAGTCCGCCGACGCCGTCGGCTACCCGTGTGTGGTCAAGTTGTGCGGCGATGCCATTGCCCACAAGACCGAACGAAACCTGGTCAGGTTGTCGCTGGGCACCGCCCACGAGGTCGAACGCGCTGCCACCGAATTGTTGCGCCAGGCCACCGAAGCCGATGGCGACGTCGAACTGCTGGTCGCCCCGATGGTGCGAGCAACCCGAGAGTTCATCGTGGGTGCGGACCGCAGCGCCGAGTTCGGACCCGTCGTGATGGTTGGCGTGGGCGGGATCTTCGCCGAAGCTCTCGAAGACGTGGTGTTTCGGCTGCTGCCCGCGACACCGATCGAACTCGATGCCATGCTCGACGACCTCGATACCCAGGCAATGCTGGGTGAGTTCCGCGGCGAACCCCCCGTCGACCGTTCGCAGTTGCTCGCCGTGCTCCAAGCGGTGGGGAACGCCATGGTGGATCGAGATGACATCGAGTCGATCGACATCAATCCGGTGTTGATCGCCGACGGCAAGGCCATCGCCGTGGATGCACTGGTGGCGCTGCGATGACGAACCAAGCCGATCTGCAACCATTGTTCGAACCAGCTGGCGTGGTGGTGGCTGGTGCATCGTCGCATCCGGGCAAGTTCGGCTTTGCCGTGCTGCATAACATCATCACCTGCGGCTATCAGGGTCGACTTTTTGCGACCAATCGCAACGGCGGCAATCTGCTGGGCATCGATTGTCTGACGTCGGTGGCCGAGGTGCCTGCCGGCCAGGCTGACCTGGTCTACGTGTGTGTCCCGGCGGCCGCAGTCGCCCAAGTTCTTCGCGACGCGGCCTCGGTTGGCATTCGGGCGGCGTTCATTGCTTCGAGTGGTTTCGGTGAAGGTCACGACGCCGAGGGCGCAACCCACGCCGCCGAGCTCTCGATGTTGGCCGACGAACTCGACATGGTGATCGCAGGGCCGAACGGACAGGGCCTGGTATCGACACCGGTCTCGTTGTGTGCGCAGTTCGTGGGGCCATTCCCTCCTGCTGGCGGCGTTTCGATCGTGAGCCAGTCGGGCAACCTGGCGTCTGGCGTAATGAACTACGCAACCGCCAGCGGTGTCGGCGTGGCCCGAGCAATCAGCGCGGGCAATGCCACCTGCCTGGGGGTCGACGACTACATCGGCTGGCTGGCGAACGATCCTGCCACCACCGCGATCGTGGCCTACATTGAAGGGGTGGCCGATGCTCGCCGCTTCTATGAAACGGTCAAGGCTGCCACGGCCCTTAAACCCGTGGTCGTGGTGAAAGGCGGCACCAGCGATGATGGTGCGCGAGCCGCAGCGAGCCATACGGGCTCGATGGCCACCAACGATCGCATCTTCGATGGCATGTTGCGCCAGGCGGGCGTGTGGCGGTCACCCGACATCGGCGCAGCCTTTGGTGCTGCGGCGGCATTGGCAGTGCACCAGCCTATGAAAGGGCCCAACGTGGCCTTCTTGACGACCGCTGGTGGTTGGGGTGTGCTGACCGCCGACGCCATGGCTGGGTCGCCGATGCAACTCATGGAGCTGCCCCAGGATCTGATGGCTTCACTCGACGAGATCCTGCCACCGCGATGGAGCAAAGGGAATCCGATCGATGTCGCAGGTGGAGAAACTCGCGACACCATCCCGAATGCACTTCATCTGCTTGCGGCCCATCCTGCAGTAGACGCCGTACTCATGCTGGGTATGGGAATCCAGAGCAACACCGCGGCGCTCATGCGACGCGGCCAGTTCGCTGATCTCGAGGACATCGACCGCATCTGTTCATTTCACGAGCGTCAAGACCGACGATATGGCGAAGCCATCGTCGAGGCCAGCGAGGCCTCGAAGACTCCGATACTGGCGGCAACTGAATTGGCGTTGTCGAACCCCGAGAACCCTGGACCAGCCACCCTCCGCCAGCACGGACATCCGTGTTACACCTCGCCGGCTGACGCGGTGGCGGCGTTTTCTGCGCTCTTCCAGCGGGGCCGGTACCTCGATCAGCTGGGCTCGTGACTTCTTGGGTGCGGTACGCCGGCCGCCTGGTGTTACCGCTCGGTTTGCTGGCCGCAGCACTCGTGGCGTGGACCGTCGCCGATCGCATGGGTTCGGTCGCTCACTCCGAGAGCCGCGCGGCGAGCGGCGCCGATGCGGGTCCAAACGTGGCAGCTCCGGTGTTCTCGGTTCGGCGTGTGCCCGAGTTCGCAGCCGGGTCGTCTCGCGACGCGGCGGTAGCGCTGGCTCTGGACTCGTTGCCGGGTGATCCTGGCGGCCTGTCATGTGCTGCGGTGCTGGTCGACGGCAGTCCTGTGCTGTCGGTGCGAGGCAATCAGCCCCTGGTGCCCTCATATGCACAGTTGTTCATCACCGCCCATGCCGCAATCGATGTTTTGGGTTCGGACTTTCGATACGAAACCCGGGTGCTGGCGACGGACCGGCCCGACGACAACGGTCGCATCTTCGACGGCATCTATGTCGTAGGCGGCGGCGACCCGGTGCTGATGACACGAAACTATGCCAGCAGCTTTCGCCCGCAACTCGACACTCGCACCTCGATCGAGGCGCTAGCCGCATCAATGGTCGAGGCCGGTGTGGTACGGATCGACGGGGGAGTGATTGCGATCGAGCGCCGCTACGACGATCAACGCTCCCTGCCGGGCTGGCCGGCCACCGTGGCCGAAGATGGCCTTGTCGGCCCACTCTCGGCGCTGCAACTCGATGACGGATTCGAGGTCCGAGCCGTCGCCAATCTCGGTGTGGCCGTGCCAGCGGAGCAGCCGGCGCTACATGCCGCCGATGGATTCGCCGAAGAACTCGGGGCGGTCGACGTGCAGGTGTTCGGCACCAACCGAGTCCTGGGCGCCGAGGAAGAATTGCCCAGTCTGGTCCCGGTCGCATCGATCATGTCGCCACCGTTCAGCGAAATCGTGTTCCAGATGCTCGCGGTCAACGATGCGTCGGCGGCCGAACTGATCCTGAAGGAACTCGGCGTCGCAACCGCATCCGAGGGATCCACCCAAGCAGGTTCGCGGGCAGTACAACAGGTAGTGCAGAACCAGGGGGTCTCCCTGACCTTGCCGTTCCGCGACGGCAGCGGCCTCGATCCCATCGGCGGCTCTTCGTGCTCACAACTGGTAGCAGTGGCCGACAGCATCCCCGATGGTCATCCCACACTCGAGGTCCTGCCCGCATACGGCCTTCCCGGCGTATTCGATGGACTGCTCGCCGATCTCGAAGTCGAGTCCGATCTGCGGTTGGTGGGTGGCGTCGAGGACGACGCCAGCGGCTTCGTGGCTCGAACGGTCGACCCCGGCGCGCGAATCACGATCGCGTCGATCATCAACCGCCCCGGTGGTCCCTCGGCTACCGACCTGGCGTATCAAGAAGCACTCGTTGAGTTGGTCGACCAGTTGCGAAGCTCAACTAACTTCGAGAACCTGGAACCCGACAACTGAGAGGACCGCCATGAGCGACATCGGGGCGAGTAACACTGGGATCGTGATGCCGATGTTTCCGCTCGGCTCTGTGCTGCTTCCCGACGGCGTGCTTCCGCTGCACATCTTCGAGCCCCGCTTCCAACAGCTGCTGAATCATGCGCTCGAGGCCGACCGCCGATTTGGCGTGGTGCTGATCACTCGTGGTTCCGAAGTCGGAGGCGGCGAGACCCGTGCCGATATCGGCACCGTGGCCACGATCGACGACTACCAACGCTTCGACGACGGTCGCGCTGCGGTCGTATCCCATGGCGCATCCCGCTTTCGGGTCATCGAATGGCTCGAGGACGATCCGTACCCCCGGGCTCTGATCCAGGAACTCGACCCGGAACCCGAGGGGCGAAACGACCACGATCTGCTGCGAACTGCTCGAGAGAGTTTTGACGCGCTCATCGAGCTGGGCCAGAAGCTCGGCCGACTCGAGTCGGCCCCGAACGCGGATTGGGAATCGGACCTCGAGGCAGCGACCTGGCAGTTGGCCGCGCGATCGCCGTGTACCCCGCTCGACCAGTACTCGGTGCTGTCGGCGCCCACTCGAGCCGACCGGCTGATGCTCATCGACCAGCTGCTTCGCGACGTGTACGGCGACCTCGAACTCATGGGTGGATTGGACAGCTCGCCATAGTGGTGCACAGGTCTCACAGACCACTAGGCTTTGTCCACTCAGGAGCAGTACATGGCTGAAAAAGAAAAGACCAACCTCGACGAGGCGAACGGCACGTTCGGCGAGCTCAAAGGCATGGTCACCAACTATGCCAAGCAGCAGACCGTCGAGCCGCTGAAACATCTCGGCCAATGGGCCGGATTCGGCATCGCCGGCGGTGTGATGTTGATCATCGGGGCGTTCCTGGGCGCACTGGGGATTCTGCGTCTGTTCCAGAAGATGTCATTCCTCACCGAGGAAGAGAATGGTGAGATGGTGGACACCACCTGGACGTTCCTGCCGTACCTGTTCACATTCGGCATCCTGCTGGCGATCGTGGGTCTACTCGCCGTCGCCATGACCAAGACTCCTGAGTGGCTAGAGGACGACGCATGAGCGATATCACTCCCGAAGATCTGCAGAAGAAGTTCGGCCAGCTGAAAGACGAACTCGAGAGTGCCGCCGGTGCTGCTCGCAGCACCGCACAAAAAGTCGGTGTGGTTGCAGGTGTGGTCTTGGTGCTCTTGGCCTTCTTCCTCGGGTCGCGCCGCGGCAAGGCCGGCAAGACCATCGTCGAAGTCCGCCGTCTCTGATCGACTGCTGTGGGCCTCCGTCGGTTTCTCAAACCCAGCATTCTCCTGTGGCGCAAGGCGCTGCGCTCCGGCGTGTTCGGCGGCGACCGCACTTGGCTGCGCGTCTTCATGGTCATGTTCGTCTGGCGACGCATCAAGGCGCTCTTCGGTTTTGGTGACCCCGAGCCGGTGATGATCAAAGAGGTCGAGCCCGGGCATCGTTTCGTCGTGGCTCACGAAGACAATTCAACGAGTCGCCGCAAACGCCGTAAGGCGGACAAGAAGGCAACCAAGAAGGCTGACAAGCAAGCGGTCAAGGCAGCCAAGAAGGCCGACAAGAAGGCTGCGAAAGCGGCGAAGAAGGCCGCGTAGGCCGATGAAGATTGAATTCAGAAACCCGACGCGCACCGTCGAAATCGACGGGCCCATGAGCGTGATCAAGTTGTTGAACAAGCTCGATGTGAACGCAGCTTCGGTGCTGGTGATCTGCGATGGCACCTTGGTACCCAACGACGCATTCCTGCAAGACGATGCCACCGTGGAGATCCGCAATGTCATCTCGGGTGGTTCCGGCGCCGTCGAGGGAGCGCAAGCATGAAGTGTCGAGTGTGCAAGGGTCCAGCCGTCATCGATCTGAAGCGCCACAATGCCAACTTCTGCGGCGAGCACTTCTTGCGGTTCTGTCACCAACAAGTCGAGAAGTGCATTGGCGAATTCGACATGTGCGCCCCGGGCGACAAGCTGTTGGTGGCCGTCAGCGGCGGCAAGGACAGCCTGGCCGTCTGGGATATCTTGAACAACCTCGGCTACGAGGTCGATGGCCTGTACATCGGACTGGGCATCGACAACTACAGCGATCCATCTGGAGAGTTCGCCAAGACCTTTGCCCACGAACGTGGCCTGAAGCTGACCGTGGTCGACATCGTCGAAGAGTATGGCTACGACGTACCCGACGGCAGCCGGGCTGCGCGCCGGGCGCCGTGTTCCGCATGTGGCATGTCGAAACGTCACATCTTCGATCGGGTCGCGACCGAGGGCGGCTACGACGTGCTGGTGACCGGTCACAACCTCGACGACGAAGCAGCAGTGCTGTTCGGCAACGTATTGCACTGGCAGACCGACTATCTGGCTCGTCAACATCCCGTGCTGCCCGAACGTAATGGCCTGCCTCGCAAGGTGAAGCCGTTGGTGCGCCTCGACGAGCGGGAGATGGCGGCCTACTGCGTGATCGCCGGTATCGACTACATGCTCGACGAATGCCCCATGGCCGCCGGTAACAAGCACCTGCGCTACAAAGACGCACTGAACTCGATCGAGGCTGCGTCGCCCGGCTCGAAACAGGCGTTCTTCCACAAATTTCTGAACCAGGGTGCGCCGTTCTTCGCCGAGGCAGCTCAAGAACTACGCAACGAACTGCAAGCCTGTGAAACCTGCGGTCAACCCACCCCCAACGACATCTGTGCGTTCTGCCGATTGGTCGAACGCGCTGGCGGCCAACCCGTGCCGGTCCAACTGACAGCGAGGCCGTCATGACAGAAGCCATGTCACCCGACGCAGCACCAGCACGACCGCTGCAGGTCGGCGAGTTGATCATGTTGATCGACCGCAAAGAGCGTCGCTATCTGACCACGCTGGTCGAGGGCGGCGAGTTCCACTCCCACGCCGGCGCCGTGCCCCACGACGACATGATCGGCAAAGCCGAGGGGCAAGAGTTCCGTACCGGCAAGAACGCTGCGTATCTGGTGGTGCGGCCAACCCTGTCGGACTTCATCCTCAAGATGAAGCGTGGCGCTCAGGTGATCTACCCCAAGGACCTGGGCCCGATCCTGATGCACGCCGACATCTTCCCGGGCGCTCGGGTGCTCGAATCAGGACTCGGGTCCGGTGCACTCTCGATGACGCTGCTGCGCGCCGGAGCCAACATCACCGGCTACGAAGTGCGCGACGATTTTGCCGCCCAAGCCACCGCCAATGTCACCGAGTTCATGGGCGAGGGCGTGCTCGATCGCTACGACGTGCACGTGCGCAGCGCCTACGAGCCATTCGCGCACAGCAATTTTGATCGGGTAGTGCTCGACTTGCCCGAACCGTGGAGCGTGGTGCCCCATGCTGCGGGTGCTCTCGCCAGCGGCGGCATCATCTTGGCCTACACGCCCAGCATCATCCAGGCCACGACCTTTCGATCTGCGCTGGCAAAGCACGGCTTCGGCATGGCCGAGACCATCGAGGTCCTCAACCGCGGCTGGCACATCGAACCCGAACACAACGCTGTGCGCCCCGACCACCGCATGGTCGCCCACACGGGCTTTCTCACCACCGCCCGCAAACTGGTAGCCACCGAGGCTTCTTGAGGCCAGTGAGTGCTACTCAGCAGCACGTATCCGACGCAAGATTCCGTGCGATGAAGACGAACTCCTTGCCCGGCCGATCGGGTGCGTCACGCACGTCGACGATGTCGTAACCGGCACGAGCCAACGAGGCTTCGATCTCGGCGCGATCGCGAAATCGCAGTGTCGAATTGGAGGTCTGCTCCGTTCCATCGCTGAATCGGTAGGTCCAGCGGAAGCTCACGAACGGCAAAGCCACCTCGACCAGATCAACCCAGGTCTCGACCGGGCCGTCGATCTGGGACCTGAGAATGGCGTGTGATCGGTCCCTGGTCCACTCTTCCCAACCTCGGTAGGCAGGATCGCGGGTCTCGAACACCAGATGACCACCGGGTCGCAGAAGGTGCCGTAGCGCCAGGAGTGTCTCATGCCAGTCGTCGCCGAGGAATACCTGGGCCACATTGCCGGTCATGAGTGCCATGTCGATGGAAGTGGTAGCCAGTTCGGTTGCTGCAGCGACAGCATCACCGTGAAGCCATCGCACGTTGCCGGTGTGGTCCTTCGACTTCGCCAGGTTCAGTGATGCTCTGGCCGGATCCACACCCACGACATCGAGCCCGGCGCCCGCAAGTCGACAGGCAAGCGTGCCGGTCCCACACCCCAGGTCCAGCACCGACGCGGCGTCGAACTCGCCAACGATCCGCTCGTAGTGCACCAAGTCGTCTCGGTCGACCTCGGCCACGTCATACAGCGCAGCCAACCGGGCATCAGCGAAAGCATCATCGGGCACAACACCGACCTTAGGACGCCAACCCTGGATGGCAGTCGGACTTACCGCTTCCGCGGAAGCGCCTAGTGGGCACCGAAACCCCGCCTCGGCCCGAAGCTCTACGGTGAAGCGCATGATCCTTTGGCTCAACGGTACGTTCGGCGTTGGCAAGACGACGACAGCGCGGCTGCTCGCCGACGGCCTCGACAATACGCGCACGTTTGATCCGGAACATGTTGGCTACATGCTCAGCGCCAACTTCACCGATGTCGCGTTCGACGATTTTCAGGAGCTTGCGGTGTGGCGTGAGTTGGTGCCGCTCATTCTCGATCGGGTGCAGCACCATACGGCTTCGCGCATTGTGGCGCCGCAAACGGTTCTCGTGGAGCAGTACTGGACTGAACTTCACCTCGGCGCGCTCGACCTGGGGCTCGATCTCATACATGTAGTGCTCGACTGCTCCGAAGCAGAGCTGTTCTCACGAATCGATCGAGACGAGACCGAAAGTCGAGCCAGCCCATGGCGGCAACGACACGTGCCGGAATTTCTGGCCGCTCGTTCTTGGATGCTCGCAGCCGCCGACTTGGTGGTCGACACCACGGAGTTACGTCCGGAAGAAGTGGCCACAGCGATAGGAGCGATGGTGGATGCGCCGTGATGGCGACCTCGCCGCTTCCGCAGAAGCGTTGCTCACTGCGATGCCCAAGGGCGATGGCGCATGGTGTGGCGACGTCCTTGAAGCCTCGCCATGACGACCACGGCGCCGAAGTACGAGAGGGAGCGAGCGCCTAGCCCTGGCGATGGTGCGGAAATGAGCGCTGAGGGCCATTACATCTTTCGGTGGGGACGTCAAGAGATGTCCACCGATGAGCCGTGGCTGTTCGATCGTCTCGTAGACGTCCGGCGGCTGCCGCCTGAGATCGACCTGTCAGAGGCAACCAGATTCAAGTTGCCCGTGCCGGTCGTTCCGGTCGCCGTGCAACTGTCGACGCTTGCATTGGAATCATGGATGGACATCGTGGCCTTCCCCATTCTGAAGGCTCTGGCCCCGATGGCCGAACAGCATCATGGCAGAACCCTCACCGCCGAAAAACCACACGGCACGCGGCGCGAGTTCTGTCGCGTCGAGTTCGATTGGAACGATCCCGCTGCGCTCGAGGCCATCGACTACACGCGAGATTCAGGCACCCTGACCTGGCACTGGCACGTCTGATCGGCGATCGACCGCTTCCGCGGAAGCGGTTCGGCGGGTGGCACACGCGGGGCGTTATCGATGCACCATCTGGGTGAAGCTACCCGTGCATACTGCGCCTCTGGCTTCGAGCCTGCGCTGCAGCGAGGGGCGGGCTGTATGGGTAGTGAAGATGAGCGATCCCCATCGGCTCACCGCGGCCAGGCCCTGAGCCAGAAGCGCATGGGCAAGAACGCCACGGCGGTGCGAGGGCACGACGCCGAGTAGGCCGAGCTTTGGCGAGGGATCGTCTCGCCAGAAGCGGATCAGGCCGAGCAGTTCACCCGACTCGTTGTGCTGCGCAACCAGGTACCCGGACGGGTCGTACGTATCCGACAGCAGCTCTTTGTCGAAGGCTGCTCGGTCGCCAACCCATCCGTTGAGACCGGGAACGTCCTGGCGCAACGTTTCGTCGAGTCGAAACAACGCCGAGGCGTCGACCTGGTCCGCCCGAAGCAGTTGAATGTTGGATGCCAGGCGAGATCGCTCGGGGCCAAAGGCCGTGACCGGCACCTCGTAACGCTTCGATTCGACTTCGATCTCGAAGCCTGCGCTTTGGCACGCAGCAGCGAGTTCACGACGGGCAAGATCGACGTGGGCATAGAGCGGCCCATCGCTTTGGGCCAACGCATCATCTAGCGCAGCCTTGAGCTCAGATGGTGCGAGTTCACCGAGCTTGATGAACGTTCGCCCGTCGGGCCGATTGAAGAGCAGCTGTCAGCCGACTTCGATGAAGATGCACTCGCCGGGGCATTCCTCGGCGGAGTCGATGGTGCCCTCGTAGTCTTTTTCCTGGACTGTGGCCAGGCCGGATGGGCCGCCGGGGTTGTGAATGGTGTCGCCTTCGACGACATAAGCCAGGCCATCGTCGAGCAAGGTGAAAACGTCAGGAGCGATCTCGACGCAGATGCCGTCGCCCGTGCACAAATCTTGGTCAATCCAGACTTTCATGGGCCGATCATACGCGATCGCCCTCGACGAACCGGTGTCGGCCCCTCAATATTCGAGATGAGGTAGGGGTTGGCTCCTGTTGGCGGTGAACGCGGGTGTAGGGTCACCAGAGAGCTCGTAGCCGGGAGGTCGGTCATCGACGAGAACGAGGCACTAACACCAGACGTAGTCATCCTCCAGGATGAACTGCAGATTCTGCGGCGGCGGCTGCAAGAGGCACCCAAGCGGGTGCGCACGCTCGAGGAACGGCTCCTCGAGGTCAAGGGCCAACTGGCCCGCGCCATGTCGCAGAATGACCGGTTGGCGTCGACGCTACGCGAAGCACGCGACCGCATTGCTGCGTTGCGAGAAGAAGTCGACAAACTGTCGAGCCCGCCCTCGGGTTACGGCTTGGTGCTCGACACCAACGACGACGGCACGATCGACGTGTTCACCGGCGGCCGCAAGATGCGGGTCGAACGCCACCCAGACCTCGAAGAAGACCTCAATACCGGAACCGAAGTCGTGCTGAACGAGTCGCTCAACGTGGTCATGGCCCGCGACGCTCATCGGACCGGTTCGATCGTCTCCATCGTCGAAGTCCTGGGTGCCGGCCGCTGCGTGGTCAGCGGTCGCGCCGACGAAGAACGTGTGGTCACGATCGGCGACGCACTCCGCGACGAACCACTTCGTGCCGGCGATGCCGTGCGAGTCGACGCGGCCTACGAGGTCGCACTCGAGAAGCTGCCTCGACCCGAGGTCGAACACCTGATGCTCGAAGACGTTCCCGACGTCAGCTACAACGACATCGGCGGTCTCGGTCCCCAGATCGAGGCGATCACCGACGCCGTCGAGCTGCCATTCCTGCACAGCGACCTGTTTCTGGAACATGAGTTGCCGGCCCCGAAGGGCATTCTGTTGTACGGCCCTCCGGGCTGCGGCAAGACCATGATCGCCAAGGCAGTGGCCAACTCGCTGGCACAAAAGGTCAAAGCGCAGCGGGCCGAAGAAGACGACGACGACGGCGAAGTCCGCAGTTACTTCTTCAACATCAAGGGCCCCGAGCTGCTCAACAAATACGTGGGTGAGACCGAACGCCAGATCCGGTTGGTGTTCCAGCGGGCTCGAGAGAAGAGCGAAGAGGGCTGGCCCGTCATCGTGTTCTTCGACGAGATGGAGTCGCTGTTCCGCACTCGTGGCACCGGTGTGTCCAGCGATGTCGAGAGCACGATCGTGCCCCAACTTCTCGCAGAAATCGACGGGGTCGAGACGCTGAACAACGTGATCGTGATCGGCGCGTCGAACCGAGAGGATCTGATCGATCCTGCGATCCTGCGCCCCGGGCGCCTCGACGTAAAGATCAAGATCGAGCGCCCCGATATCGACGCAGCACAGGCAATCTTTTCTCGATACATGACCAGCGACCTACCCATTGCCCCCGACGTGGTCGAGAGCCTGGGCGGAGGCGACCCCGACAAGGCTGTGCGGGCCATGGTCGAGCAGGCGACCGAGGAGATGTACAGCGAGGAACCTCGCAACGAGTTCCTGGAGATCACGTATCAGAACGGCGACAAAGAGAAGACCTACTTCAAGGACTTCTCGTCGGGCGCCATGATCGAGAACATCGTGCGGCGAGCCAAGAAGCTCGCCATCAAGCGTCTGATCGAGACCGGTGCGCGTGGTCTTCGCCCCGAAGATCTGACCGAATCGGTGTTTCAGGAGTTCAAGGAACACGAAGATCTTCCCAACACGACGAATCCCGACGACTGGGCGCGAATCAGCGGCCGCAAGGGTGAACGAATCGTGTTCATTCGCACGCTCATCGACCGCGACGACGACAATGTCGGGGGCAAGTCGATCGACGGTGTCACTACCGGCCAGTATCTCTAGCCCCTACCTCTACCCCCCCCCTGAGGATTACCCCCAATGGCGAGTATCAAAGTCGTCGGTCTCGAGACCGAGTACGGCATTGTTCACCGCGGTGTCGATGATCCGAACCCGATCACGGCATCGTCACTGCTGATCAACGCGTATCTGGCGCGCTGCGAAGCAACCGGTCGGCGCCCGGCAACCCAACGTGTTTCCTGGGACTTCGAAGACGAGAGCCCGGCGCTCGACGCTCGTGGCTTCACCCCTATCGGTGCACGACCACCCGAGATCGAGACCCACCTGGTCAACGCCGTACTCACCAATGGCGCTCGCTACTACGTGGACCATGCCCACCCCGAGATGTCCACACCCGAGTGTCTCGATGCCCGCACGGTCACCCGCTATGACCGAGCAGGAGAGCTCGTGGTCATCGAGTCGATGGACGCAGCCAAAGAGCTCTTGGGCGGCGGGCAGGAACTCATTGCCTACAAGAACAACAGCGATGGCAAGGGCAACAGCTACGGCACCCACGAGAACTATCTCATGGACCGAAATACGCCGTTCTCCCATATCGTTTCGAACGCCACGGTGCATTTCGTGACCCGTCAGATCTTCATTGGCGCAGGCAAGGTCGGGTGTGAGATTCCTGGCACCGGCCCCGACGTCGTTCCGTACCAGCTGACACAGCGCGCCGACTTCTTCGAAGAAGAAGTCGGCCTGGAAACCACGTTGAAGCGCCCGATCATCAACACTCGCGACGAGCCCCATGCCGATGCCCAGAAGTACCGACGGCTGCATGTGATCGTCGGCGACGCCAACATGAGCGAGTTCGCCACCTGGCTCAAGGTCGGCTCGACCATGATCGTGCTGGCCATGATCGAAGACGGCGAGTTCGCACCCGAGCTGGCGTTTCGGGCTCCGGTGCAGGCGCTACGCAGTGTCAGCTATGACCTGACGCTGGCGAAGCCACTTCGACTGGCCGATGGCAACACCGCTACCGCTATAGAGATTCAGGCCGAGATCATCCAGGCCGCCGAGAAGTACCTCGAGCGCTACGGCACCGACGGTGCTGGCGGTCCCGATGCGCTCGACGTGCTCGACGCGTGGCGAGATACCGTGGAGACTCTCGAACGTGATCCGCTCGAACTCGCCGATCGCATCGACTGGGTGGCGAAGAAGAAGGTGCTCGACGCGTATCGGGAGCGCGATGGCATGGACTGGTCCGATGCCAGGCTCCGAGCACTGGACCTGCAGTATCACGACATGCGTCCCGACCGTTCGGTCTTCAACAAGTTGAAGATGCACACCATGGTCGATCATGACGCAGCAGTCGCAGGCGCAGACGATCCACCCGAGGAAACGCGAGCCTATTTCCGGGGCGAGTGCCTGCGTCGATACCCCGACTCGATCGTGGCTGCGAATTGGGATTCGATGGTCTTCGACACCGGCGAACCGCCGTTGCGGCGTGTGCCCATGATGGAACCAACGAGGGGGAGTGCGGCTCATGTGGCGGACTTGCTCGATGGGTGCGACACTGTAAAAGAGCTGCTCGACCAGCTCGAGAGCTAGCGAGAACGCGAAGAGGGATCACTTATGGCAGAACAAGAGAAACGTCAGGCGCCGGCACCTGCCGAGACAGAAAAGGTAACCGAGGGGCCGAAACCAGCGGCGAAAGACAGCGCACTCGCCGACGGACTCGACGACATCCTCGACGAGATCGACGAGGTCCTCGAAACCAACGCCGAAGAATTCGTGAAGTCCTACGTACAAAAGGGTGGCCAGTAGGCAGGGGTGCCGCCCCGCTGGGTTAGTCTCAGAGCGTGAGTTTGCCAACATTTGCAATGGGTGAAGATCCGGGATCTGATTTCTCGCGTCTCGCTCGTCAATCCGGATCGGTCGTGGACCCTGCAGCAGGCGAGATCCTCGACCTGCCTCACGGCACGACCTGTATCGCGCTTCGTTTCGACGGTGGCGTTCTGATCGCAGGTGATCGCCGAGCGACATCGGGCAACCTGATCAGCTATCGCACCATGCAAAAGGTGTTCCCCAGTGATCGGCACTCCGCAGTCGCCATCGCCGGTGCTGCAGGAGCCGCGGTAGAGATGGTGCGCCTGTTCCAACTGCAGCTCGAACACTACGAAAAGGTCGAAGGCAAAGAACTGAGCCTCGACGGCAAGGCTGCCCAGCTCAGCCAGATGTTGCGCCAGAACCTGCCGGCAGCCCGCGCCGGCATGGTTGTCGTACCGCTGTTTGCGGGCTACGACCGCCGCACCGAAATCGGGCGATTGTTCCAATTCGATATCAGCGGGGGCCGCTACGAAGAACTCGAGTACGGCGCTACCGGATCCGGAAGCCTGCACGCTTCCACCGTCTTGAAGCTTCGATTCCGCACCGGGATGGATCGCGACACTGCAGTCGATCTGGCGATCGAAGCGCTCTACGTGGCCGCCGACGAAGACTCGGCCAGCGGACTGCCCGACTTCGTACGAAATCTCTTTCCGATAGTGGCCACCGTGACAGACCAGGGCTACCAACAGCTCGACGACGCCGAAGTACGCGAGCGAAGCCAACGTCTCGTCGACGAACTCACCAGCCGCCACAACGCGACCTGATCGAAGGGAACGAACATCATGAGTACTCCGTTCTATGTAGCGCCCGAACAGGTCATGAAAGACCGTGCCGACTATGCCCGTAAAGGTATTGCTCGGGGTCGGTCGATCATTGCGTCCACCTACGAAGATGGCATCATCATCGTGGCCGAGAATCCTTCGAACACGTTGCACAAGGTCTCCGAGATCTATGACCGCATCGGCTTTGCCGGCGTTGGTCGTTACAACGAATTCGACGCACTTCGCATCCAGGGGATCCGTCATGCCGACCTCAAGGGCTTCAACTACAGCCGCTACGACGTCGATGCCCTGAGTCTGGCGAACCAATACGCGCAGATTTTGGGTCAGACGTTCACCAACGAGATGAAGCCGATGGAAGTCGAGATCTTGGTGGCCGAGATCGGCGAAACGACCGATCAAGCCGACCAAGACCAGCTCTTTCACATCTTGTACGACGGCACGGTGTTCGACCGTGACCGGTTTGCCGTGCTCGGTGGCGACGCCGAAGCCATCACCGGGCGCATCGAAGAAGGCTTCAAGCCCCGACTGTCTACCGAAGCCGCATTGCAACAGGCCCAGGCTGCTCTGGCTGGACTCGACCGCACCCTGGTCGCAGGCGACCTCGAAGTCGCCATCCTCGACCGCAACAATGGTCGGCGGACATTTCGCCGCATCATCGGCGACGAGCTCGCAGGGCTGGTCGCCTGACATATGCAACGACGCATCTATGGCATCGAGAACGAATACGGCGTCACGTGCACTCAGCGTGGACATCGCCGCCTCAGCCCCGACGAAGTTGCGCGTTATCTGTTCCGCCGAGTCGTTTCATGGGGCCGAAGCAGCAACGTGTTTCTCGCCAACGGCGCTCGGCTGTATCTCGATGTGGGCTCGCACCCCGAATATGCCACGCCCGAATGCGACGACATCACCGAACTGGTCGCCCACGACAAGGCCGGTGAGCGGATCCTCGAGCAGCTGCTGGCGTCGGCCGAAGAACGTCTCCGCGAAGAAGGCATCGCCGGCGACATCTACCTGTTCAAGAACAACACCGACAGCGCAGGTAACAGCTACGGCTGTCACGAGAACTACATGACATCGCGCAAAGACGACCTGCGTGACTATGCCGAGGTTCTCATTCCGTTTCTGGTGAGCCGCCAGATCTATGCCGGTGCAGGCAAGGTGTTGCAGACCGCCCGTGGCGCCATGTACTGCGTGAGCCAACGCGCCGAACACATCTGGGAAGGTGTGTCGAGCGCCACCACCCGGTCGCGCCCCATCATCAACACTCGCGACGAGCCCCATGCTGATGCCGAGAAATACCGCCGGCTGCATGTGATCGTGGGCGACTCGAACATGTGCGAGTACACGACCTTCCTCAAGGTCGGTGCTGCCTCGTTGTTGTTGCGTATGCTCGAGGACCCCACGGTGGTGCTTCGAGATATGACTCTCGACAATCCCATTCGAGCTATTCGAGAGATCAGCCACGACATCACGTGCAGTCGCCCCGTTCGCCTCGCCAACGGGCGCGAGGCATCGGCTCTGCAGATCCAGTCCGAGTACCTGGATCGAGCACTGCGTTTCGCCGAGCATCACGAGCTCAATGCCATGGAGCAGCAGGCGCTCACCATGTGGGAACACTGTCTGACCACCATTGCCGACGACCCGCTCAAGCTCGACACCGAGGTCGATTGGGTCATCAAGTATCACCTGATCGAGAAGTATCGCGAGCGCAACGATCTGCCCATGACCGATGCAAAAGTGTCGTTGATCGACCTGCAGTATCACGACATCAACCGCGACCGTGGCCTCTTCTACCGGCTGCAAAAGAAAGGTCTGGTCGAACGCATCGTCACCGATTCTCAGATCGCGGCTGCGGTCGACACGCCACCGCAAACCACCCGCGCCCGACTCCGCGGCGAGTTCATCCGCCGCGCAAAGGAACGCCGACGCGACTACACCGTCGACTGGGTCCATCTCAAGCTCAATGATCAGGCCCAGCGGACCGTGCTCTGCAAGGACCCCTTCAAGGCCCACGATGAGCGGGTCGAGAAATTGATCGAGAGCCTGTAGGGCGGTACTCATGGCCATCGACAAACTCGAACGTCAACTCGGCCTGTTGGCTGCACTTCTCCATACCGAGCGTCCGTTGCGCGCCGCCGAAATCCACCGTCAGGTCGAGGGGTATCCCGATGACGGCGTGGCCTTTCGTCGGGCCTTCGAGCGAGACAAAGAGGACTTGCGACGTCTGGGCATCCCGCTCGTCGTCGAACGCACCGAGACCGTAGATGGACCCGTCGACGGGTATCGCGTGAGCCAGGGCGACTACTACCTGCACGACCTGGGCCTGGAACCCGACGAGGTCATTGCGCTGTCGGTGGCGCTGCGCCTGATCCGGCTCGAAGGCGTGACCGGCGACGATGCACTGTGGAAGTTGGGCGGCGCAAGCTCGGACCAAGCAGGCTCCGCGCAATTGGCACAGATATCTATGGGTCCAGCCGTGACCCAATTCCACCAGGCCATCACGAGTGAAGCAGCCGTGACGTTCGACTACAAGAGCGAACAACGCCACGTCGAACCCTGGCGGCTCGCCTTTCGGCGCGGCCAGTGGTACCTCGAAGGCTTCGATCGGGTGCGCGAAGGCGAACGCCAGTTCCGGCTGGATCGCATCGAAGGGGCGGTGGTAGTCGACGAACCGGGCACGGCTGCTGCGCCCCGCTCATCACCGGCCGAGGCCCGCCAACCATGGCAGTTCACTACCGAAGAGGAACTGACCTACACGGCCAGGGTGGCCATCGACGCCAGCCATGCACGCTGGGCGCAACACCATCTGCCCGCTGCCACCGTGGTCGAGTCACACGACGACGGTTCGATCGAGATCGAACTCGATGTCACGAATGTGGCTGCGTTCCGATCACTGATTCTCTCCATGTTCGAAGCTGCCGAGATCATGTCGCCGCCAGAGTTGCGTTCCGACATGATGCAATGGCTCGAATCGATGGCCACGCCATGAGCCGACTCACCGCAGCCGACCGCATGCGCCGACTGTTGGCCGTGATCCCGTGGGTCAGTGGCAGGGGAGAGGTGGCACTATCGGAGATCTCCGACCGGTTCGACTACCCGATGGATCGCCTGCGGCGCGACCTGACCGAAGTCGTGCAGTTCGTGGGTGTCCACCCGTACACGCCCGACATGTTGATCGAGGTCTACCTCGACGACGAGAACGAACGAGTCAGCTTTGCCCTGGCCGACTATTTCACCTCGCCGCTTCGGCTCACTCCCGAAGAGGGTCTGAGCCTGGTGTCGGCCGGGCTGGGTTTGCTGGGATCTTCGGCTGGCCAAGACAGCGCGCTGGAACGGGCGCTGCACAAGGTCGCCGACCGGTTCGGGGTGTCTCTGGGCCAAGAACTCGATGTCAGCCTCGGCGGTGCCGATCCGGTGGTCGTTGATCAGGCCATGGCCGCAGTGCAGACCAACCACAGCGTGACCATCGACTACTACAGCCTGCATCGTGGCGAAACCACGTTGCGCACGGTGGAACCACACCGGATCTTCAGCGAGCAGGGCGAGTGGTACATGCGTGGGTTCTGCCAATTGGCCGACGAAGTGCGTACCTTCCGACTGGACCGGGTCATGGCATTGAAGATCGACGATGCGACGTTCGCGCCCGTAGCCCAACCCGACGCCGGCACGTTCGCCGCCTCCGAAGACGATATTCGGGTCACGCTCGAACTCGATCCTTCGGCTGCTTGGGTGGCCGAAGCGTTCCCGGTCGAAGAAGTTGCACAGACCGGCACGACGCTGCGGGTCACACTGGCAGTGTCGAGCCTGATCTGGCTCGAGCGGTTGCTGTTGCAGTTGGGAACCCAGGCCCGAGTGGTTGCCGCCGTCCCGGACCTGCCTCCAAATCTGGTGCCGGCAGCTGCAAAGAAGATCCTGGACCGTTATCGATCATGAGCCAGGGAGCCAGCGACGCTCACGAACCCAACGTTTACTCCGAACCCACCGATTCGTCCGAGTCGCCGTCGCTGGTTCGACAACTGCTGCGCGAATGGGGACCACTCGTGCTGGGCACGTTGGTCGTGGCGCTGCTCATCCGGGCCTTTCTCTTTCAGTCCTACGAAATCCCGTCGGGAAGTATGATCCCCACGCTGGAGATCGGCGATCGAGTCGTGGTCAACCGGTTGAGCTACGACCTCGGCGAGATCGAACGGGGTCAGGTGATCGTGTTCGACAGACCGGTGTCACTTGCGGGCGAGGATGACCTGATCAAGCGCATCATCGGCCTGCCAGGTGAGACCGTCCGTCTGCTCGATGGCCAGGTGTACATCGACGGCTTACGTGTCGTGGAGCCCTATGTCCGTGAGCCGTTGTCGACCTTCACCGGAGGTCCGATTCTCGGTTGTGTCGGAGAATTCGCCTTTCCGAACCAATGTGAGATCCCACCCGATCATGTTTTCGTATTCGGCGACAATCGCGCCGGGTCCGAAGACAGCCGCTTTTTCGGCCCGGTACACGTCGACACGATTGTGGGGCGGGCGTTCTGGATTGTTTGGCCCCCGAGTGACCTCGGGCAGCTGTGACCGCACGATAGTCTCATCGGGTGACTACGAGCGGTGAACCGCCTTCAGGCGCTGGCGGCGTCAGCGAACCCGACTGGATTGACCAGATCCTGCAGCGCGCCACCGAACAGGTCGATGCGGCATCGACCAACACGAAGGCGCCCGCGCCGATCGTGCCCGACACCGGCACAGGCGTACCCGCAGCGGTTCAACGAGCGAACCCGTCACCAGATCCGGCACCGATACAACGAACGAGCCGACGACCTGATCGGGCCCCCGAACCAACTCCGATCGTCGCCGATGGTCTGGCCGAGATCCGTTGGGTCGACGAGACCGACGTAGTCCCGGCCAGCACCCCGATCGCACGCCAAGCTTCTGCAAGCCCGGCTCCCGCCAGCCCGGCTCTGACAAGCCCAGCTCGTGTCGAGTTCGCCGAGCCGGCTGAACCGGTCGGGCTGGTGCCGAGTGCAGTTGGCCGCTCGGCATGGGATGATCAGCTTGCATCGGTGGGTGTTGGCGAGCCCGAGGGATGGGACAAGCTCTCGTGGCAGGATCTCGACGACGACCGCGCCGCAGACCAAGCGCCGTTGCAAGAGCAGACCAGTTTCGGGCGGCTGTTGCGCGAGTGGGGGCCAGTGTTGTTCTCGGCGGTCGTCATTGCGTTGTTCGTTCGCCTGGTCTTGGTGCAGGCTTATCACATCCCTTCGACATCGATGGTCCCCACCCTCGAGCGAGGCGACCGAGTGGTCGTCAACCGACTGAGCTACCAATTCGGTGAGGTCGAACGAGGCCAGGTCGTCGTGTTCGCCAAGCCGCAGGGAACCGACGGCGAGAATGACCTCATCAAGCGCGTTGTCGGGCTGCCGGGCGAAACGATTCGCTTCGTCGACGATCAGGTGTACATCGATGGATTGCGGCTCGAAGAGCCCTACCTGCAGCAACCCGACAGTACGCGACCGCGACTCACCATTCCTGGCTGCGCGCAGGTCACGCCGTCATCGGATACCTGCCTGGTCCCCGCGGGTCACATCTTCATGATGGGTGACAATCGCCTGGGCTCATCGGACAGCCGCGTCTTTGGACCCATCGAAATCGATACCGTTGTGGGCCGCGCGTTCATGCGAGTCTGGCCGCTGAACAATCTCGGACAGCTCTAGTCAGTCCTCTGTTCAGTCTTCGAGTTCGTTGCCGTAGACCCGTTCACGTGCGTTGAGCATGCGGTCGACATGGTCGCTGAATATTGCATCGCAGCCCATATGCAACAGCTCCGACGCGACGCGCTCAAGGTGGGCATCCCAGCCAAAGCAGTAGATACCGAACCGGTGGTACAAGGTAGTGAGACCACCGGACCAATCTCCTTGGCGGAAATTCACCGCGTCGATCTGGCGATCGAACAGCTCGGAGGCATGGCGCTCTGGGCCCCCCTTGACCTTGGTCACCCGTGTGCTGTGCACCAAGCGCACGTCGGACCAGCGTTGGCGCCACGATGTCACCAGTTCCAGGTCGGGGTTACACAGCCAGGTTCTCGAAACCAGGTCGACGCCCGTGTGCTCGCTTGCGGCACGAACGGCGTCGACCGTGGGATCGATGGCGTCGGGTGTCTTGATATCGACCGACAGATCGAAATCCACGCCCACGGCATCATAGAGATCAGCCAAGGTCGGCACCTCGGCAGGTAGATCGGCGGCCAATGTGTCCGCGACCTTGTGACGGCGCAGCAACGAACCGAACGATTCGTCGTGGATGAGAATCGGCTGATTGTCCTTCGACACCCAAATATCGCTCTCCAGGCCATTGGCGCCGAGTTTGATGCCGGTACGGAATGCTTCGAGCGTATTTTCGGGAGCATGGGCCGCTCCGCCGCGATGGGCAAAGAGGATCGGATTGGCCAAAAGTGGCGTAATTCGGGGGCTCACGCACCCTATGGTGCCCCAAAATCGATGAAAGTCGACAAAAGGCTCAACTCAGTGGCCCCGAAGCCGAACAATGGGGGGAAGGAGCTGTCAAGTTATGGCACGAGTACGCGCTACATGTGATCACTGCGGTGATACCGAATTGACGATCGAAGCGGTAGCAGTCCGCATCTGCCGTGAGGATCACGACGGCACCTATGCATTCGTGTGCCCTGACTGCAACCTCGGCCACGAGAAGCCCGCCAGCCGTCGTACGCTCGATCTGCTGGTTGCCTCGGGTGCAGCAGTGACCTTCTGGTCAGTGCCCGTCGAGCGACTGGTCGACCTCAGTGTCGGCCCGCTGACACATGATCATCTTCTCGACTTTCACGACAAGCTGCAAGACGACGCCGCCATGGCTATTGCTCTGGGAGAGCTGGTCGACGACTAGCGATTACCCGGCCAGCCGGGCGCCGTCCGAGCCCGCCTCTGTAGCGGTTAGGATCTGCGCATGCTGAACGTCGGCGGCCCCGAGCTGCTGATCATCCTTCTTGTAGCCCTGATCTTTCTGGGCCCACAGCGTTTACCCGATGTTGCCCGCCAACTCGGGCAGACGCTCTCCAGCCTGCGCTCACTCGCCTCGGGCTTCCAGGCCGAGATCGACGCAGCGTCGAAAGATGCGGCCGTATCCAAAGCCAAAGCCGCAACCGAACCAGACACGTCGTCTTCGATGTCACTCGACGGCCCGACTGATCAGGCCGAGGCCATAGCCAAGACCCAGACCGACGCGGCACGGAGATGGACCGTGAACGAGCCATTCCAAGGCTCCGCCAGCACCGATACCGATGCGCTCAAGTCCGCCGCTCGTCACGTGGGGCCAGGTGGCGACGTGAAACCGGTTTCCCCCGGCGGGCCCGTGGACCTGACCGTCCAGGATGACGCACCCGCAACTGACTCTGTCGATCCGATTGCGGACGAGGAAGAATGAGCGCGCCGACCAAGGAGCCGATCGAGTCGCAGGGCAATATGAGCCTGATCGAGCACCTCACCGAGCTGCGCAAGCGCATCATCATCTCGGTGATTGCCGTGGCGGTCGGGGCGATCGTTGCCTTTGTGGTCTCCGACCAAATCCTCGAGTTCCTACTCGAACCTCTCTGCCGGCTCAACAGCGGTCAGGGTCCGTTCGACGAGTGCGTGTTGTTCAACCGCAGCCCGCTCGAAGGGTTCTCGGTGAAGCTCATGCTCGCCACCTATTCCGGCGTGGCATTCGCCATGCCGATCATCTTGTGGCAGCTATGGCAATTCATCGCCCCGGGTTTGTATCCGCAAGAGAAGAAGTACGGACTCACATTCGTCGTTCTCTCCTTTCTGCTGTTTGCTTTCGGCGCCGGTCTTGCGTATTGGAGCTTGCCCCGGGCACTCGAGTTCCTCATAGATGTGGGCGGACCAAACCTCGAGAACCTCTACAGCCCCAAGGAATACATCGGCTTCGTCGTCAAGATGATGCTGGGTTTCGGTATCGGCTTCGAGTTCCCGATCATGCTCATCTTCTTGCAGCTCATTGGTTTGGTCGACAACAAGATGTTGCGATCGGGGCGACGGTTCGCGTTGGTCGGCATTGTTGCCCTGGTAGCCGTGCTCACCCCGAGTGGCGATCCCTACACCCTGATGGTGCTGTCGGTGCCCATGTACCTGTTCTATGAGATCTCAATCGGCTTCGGCTGGTGGAGGGCTCGCAAACAAGCCAAGCAACAAGCCAAGCAAACGGTCTGATCGTTGAGTGATCATCAGGGTCGGGCCTTTCCGCTCGACCGTTTTCAACAAGAAGCAATCGATGCCTTCGACGCAGGCGAGAGTGTCCTGGTCTCGGCTCCCACCGGGGCTGGCAAGACGGTCATTGCCGAGCATGCCATCGAACGCATGCTCGAAGCGGGCCAGCGCATGTTCTACACCTCGCCGATCAAGGCGCTCGCAAACCAGAAATTTCGTGACTTCGGAGCTCGGTACGGCATCGAGAATGTGGGCTTGCTCACGGGGGACGTGACGATCCGGGGGAGTGCGCCGGTCGTGGTCATGACCACCGAAGTGCTGCGCAACATGCTCTACGAGGGGTCGGGCCGTGTGCGAGACCTGGGTTGTGTCGTTCTCGACGAAGTCCACTATCTGCAGGACAAGCAGCGCGGCCCGGTATGGGAAGAAGTCCTGCTCAACCTGCCCCGCGACGTTCGCACGGTGGGCCTTTCCGCCACGGTGTCGAACGTCGGCGAGTTCGTTGACTGGCTGACCGCCGTTCGTGGACCGACCCGGTTGGTCGAAGAGCGTGTTCGGCCGGTGCCGCTGCGTCATCTGTTTGCGGCGACCCACAAGGAGTCGCGCTACATCCATCGTGAGCCCCTGCTCAAAGGACGCCGCCTGGCCGTGCAGGCCGAGAAGTTCAGGCCCGAGCGCAGTGCCGGCAAGAAGAAGGGCGGGGGTGGTCGCCGTGATCGTGGGCGTCGTGGCGGCGGCAATCGTCGGCCAACCAGCAAATGGGCGCCGCCTCGTCGCTCGGAGCTCGTAGATGACCTGATTGCCGACGAGCAGGGCCCGGTGATCTGGTTCATCTTCTCGCGTGCAGGATGCGACGAAGCCGTACAACAGTGTCGCAAAGCAGGGTTGCGATACACCAACGACGACGAAGCCGACGAACTAGCGGCCATTCTGCACGATGCCACCAGCGATATCGATGACGACGACTGGTACAGCCTGGGTCTCGACGACTGGCAAGAATCATTCGAGGCCGGTATCACCAGCCACCATGCAGGGCTGATCCCTGCCGTCAAGGAAGCGGTCGAGAAGGCCTTTGTACGGGGTTTGATCAGTGCAGTGTTTGCCACCGAGACATTGGCCCTGGGGGTGAATCTGCCGGCGCGGACCGTAGTGCTGGAGCGACTGGTCAAGTTCAACGGCGAAACCCATGAACTGCTGACGCCACTCGAATTCACCCAGCTCGCTGGTCGAGCCGGACGTCGAGGCCTCGACGACGAAGGCACCGTGGTGAGTTGCTGGTCCCAACGCGTCAAGGTCGACGATGTCGCCGAACTGGCCGCCAGCACCGACTTTCCACTGCGTTCCGCGTTTGCCCCGAACTACAACATGGTGGCCAACCTGATACGACATGCCGACCAGGAGACCGCCCGGCGGTTCGTGACCCAGTCGTTCGCCCAGTTCAAGCGTGACAAGAGCGTGGTCACTGCCGAAGCCGGACAGCTCAGGCTCGTCGACGAAATTGCCCAGGCTCGTGCCGATGTCCAGTGCGATCATGGCGATGTCCTCGCTTGGATCGACGAGCAGGAAAAAAGTGCTCGAGCCGACGACGACGAACTGGGCCAGCTGCGGCCGGGTGCAGTGATCGCCCATGGTGCCGGCGCAATCGTGGCATCGGTGGCGCACCGGGGTGGCGGTGTGGTGGTCCGTGTCATCGATTCGCACGGACGCACTGCCAGTTATCGAGGCGGCGATCTTCCGTCGCCCGTGTCGGTGCTGGGACACGAGCAACTGCCTGCCGGGCTGTCGCCCAGCAGCCCAGAGGCATCCGATTGGGCGCGAGAACAACTCACGTCGAACTGGAAGGTCGACCATCTCGACGGCGTCGGCAGCTGTGATCAACTCGAGCGTCACCTGGCGGCGCTGCGAGAGGCGGAACGGCTCGAGCGAAAGTTGGCCAAACAACAGGCCAGGTCTGATCGCCGCCAGGGCGCACTGGTGGCCGAATTCGACGCCGTGGCCGACATCTTGCACGACCAGGGATTCGCCACAGATTGGTTCCTGAATCGCAAAGGCGACATCCTCACCAACGTGCATGGTGAAGCCGAAGCGGTGCTGGCCGAGGCCCTGGACCAGGGCACGTTCCAGAATCTCGACGGCCCGGAACTGGCGGCAGTGCTGTCGTCGCTGGTGTACGAGACCCGAGGCGGGGGCGCAACGTCGTTTCGATGGCCATCAGATCGAGTGCGCAAGACGGCCATTCGACTGCAGCAGATCGCACATGGTCTTCGCAACGTCGAGAAGCTGCGCCTCGACCAGTTTCTGACCCGGGAGCCAGATCCTGGATTGACCGAGGCAGTCTTCGGCTGGGCCCACGGCGAGCCGCTCGACGTAGTGCTCGACCCGGAGATGACGGGCGGCGACTTCGTGCGGTCGATGCGCATGGTGGTCGACATCTGTCGCCAGGTGGCATCGGTGGCCGATGGTGAACTCCACGAAGCGGCGCGCGACGCAGTGCATGCCATCGACCGGGGTGTCGTGCGCGGCGCTCGAGACCTGGTGGCAGTCTCCGACGAAGAAGAGTAGGCCCGTGCCGATCGCCAAGGGTGAAGACTGGGGGTGGTCTGGACTGCTGCCCGATAAAGCCCCGGTCGCTGCTACCGATGCCGAAGCTGCGTCGATGATCGCGCAGGGTGCAGCCGCAACAGCATCGCCGGCCACGATCGGCATTGCGGGCGGCGACATGGCGAGAACACTGGGTGTTCGCACCCCCTACGACCGCGCGACGCCAAAGTACATCGTGCCGGTCGACGCCCTCAGCGTCGAGCTCGGCGACGGCACAACGCATGTAGCAATGGCCCACGTCGTGCCCGGCGACCTGCGTCGCGATCGACTGGGCTTTGCTCTCATGAATGCAGCATTCCTAGGTTCGCGCAACATCGCTCCTCGGTCGCATCCGGGAGACGGCAAGATCGATGTCGTGCGAATGGATCTCGGGTTGAGCGACCGCCTCAAAGCCTGGAAACGGATGGTCACCGGCACCCATGTTCCGCATCCCGGTATCACGATCCGTGGGCGATCAAGTGGTGTGATCGAACTCGACCGACCCCGTCTGGTTCGTATCGACGGCCAGCCCGTCGGGCGCAGTGCCCAGGTGCGCTTCCATGTGATTCCGGCAGCGATCCTGGTTGCGGTGTCATGACGAAACAAATTCACCGGCCAACATGTCCGACTTGACCCGTCATCCCGCCTAAGGTTTGCAGTCTGTGAGCGCCTACATCGCCGAAGAATTCGACGACGCCGAAGCCGACATTCTTCGTCGATACTTCACGAACCTGGACCTGCCCGTCTTTGCACTGGTCAACCTGCCCGAGGTCGTCAAAGGCGCATTGTTCGCTCGATACTCGCGCTCGGCCAAGTCCCTGCGACGTTTGTTCCTCGACGAATTCGTCGGCGATCTCGACATCGAAGGCGACGTCACCATCGATGCAACGGTGGGACTGGGACGGGCCGAAGAGCTCTACACCCGAATCTTCTTTGAGTACGGCGACGACTCGGTCGCACAACTCGGTGGAGTCCACCTGGCCTGTGAGCAAGCCTCGAACCTGCTCACCAAGGTGCTCGAGTGGGGCCGGCTGATGTCCTATCTCGAGCAGAGCACTCGTTACATCGCGTACGACGGTCGGCTGGGTGGTCGCTATCGCTACTACCGCCCGCCATCGGTGCTCAAGTCCGAACTCGGTACTCGTTATGTCGCCGAGATGGATCGCATGTTCTCGAGCTACTCGGCCCTCATCCCCGGCCTGGTCGAGTTCTTCCGCACCCAGACACCCAAGAACGAAGCCGACTCCGACTTCATCTACCGCCAAGCGGTCAAGGCCAAGGCACTCGACTCGATTCGTGGCATGTTGCCAGCGGCCTCGATCTCGAACCTCGGTATCTACGGCACAGGCCAGGCCTACGAGGCGCTGCTGCTGCGCATGCGAGCACATCCATTGCCCGAAGCTCGCACCTATTCCGACATGATGCTGACCGAGCTGCGCAAAGTCATACCGTCCTTTCTGCGGCGCGTCGATCTCGAAGATCGCGGCATTGCGACCAGCAACTACCTCGAGAGCAACCACAACGCACTCGCCGAAATGGCTTCGTCGATCTTCGGCGACACCGAGGCCGATCCAGCCCCGAGCGTGCGCTTGCTCGACTTCGATCCCGAAGGCGAAGCCAAGGTGGTCGCAGCGGCTCTGTACCCGCACACGTTGTTGCCCGAGGATCAGGTCATGCGTCGGGTGCACGCCATGACGGTCGAGGAACGAGTGGCCATTTTGCGGGCCTACTGTGGCGACCGCACCAACCGTCGTCAGCGACCCGGGCGGGCCCTCGAGCGCCCGTTCTACCGATTCGACGTACTCGCCGACTACGGCGCCTTCCGAGACCTCCAGCGCCATCGCATGATGACCATCGATTGGCAGACGTTGCGCCCCGATCACGGCTACGAACAACCCGAGGCCGTCGAGTTGGCAGGCGTGGCCGGCGAGTTCCAGGACGCCATGGAGCGTTCGGCTGAGCTCTTTGACACGCTGGTCGATCCGTTTCCGACCGAGGCTCCCTACGCCGTTGCCCTGGCGTACAAACTGCGGTTCGTGATCGACATGAACGCCCGTCAGGCAATGCACATGCTCGAGCTCCGCTCGTCGCCCCAAGGCCATCCGGCATATCGGGTCGTGTCCCAGGACATGCATCGACTGATCGGCGAAGAAGCCGGCCACCATGCGATCGCCGAGATGATGAAATTCGTCGACTACTCCGAAGAACAGCCTCTAGAGCGCCTCGATGCAGAGCGGCGGGCCGAAGCGAAACGGTCCGGCACCACTGCCTGATTTCCGGTGCGTGACAATCAACCTTCAAACAGTGCACCCACTTGGGCTCCGCGCTGTCTATAGTCCCGCGATACACAGATTTCGAATGGATACCCGCTGTGGCTGACGACGAAGAAGAAGTCGAGACCGAAGACGTCGACGACGAAGAACTCGATGACGAAGAACTCGACGGGGACTTCGACGACGACGAAGACGAAGACGACGATTTCGCCGCAGATGGTGACTTCGACGGTGACGACGACGACGAAGAAGATGAAGAAGACGAAGACGCCGCAGCTAAACGCAAAGCGGCCAAATCCGACGACGACGATGACGAGGAACCCGATCCCGACGACGTCGAAGAAGACCTCGACGTCATCCTGAAAGACCGCCTGGCTTCGGGCGACGATCTCGACGACGACGAAGACGATGACGAAGATCAGGTGGTTGCACCACCGATCACCGCCACCGAGGGCGACAAGGTTGCACCCAAACGCGAAGACGAATGGACCTGCGAAGGCTGCTTCCTGATCGTCTCGGCTCGCCAATTCGGCAAGCGCTCCACTGCTACGTGCCCGTCCGGCGTTTCCGACTGCCCGTCACTACTGAAGTTGTGAACCCGCCGGCCGCGAAGAAGTCCGCCCTCGATCGCCTGCTCGACGCAGGCGTGTTTGCTCCGCTCGGTTACGTGCTGCGACGCAACGAAGTCCGCGATGATTTGGCAGCCGCAGGTAGACAACAGATCGCCTTTGCCCGGTCGCTGGGCCGAGCAGCGTTGAAGAACATGAACCGCGGCGAAACCACGCCTGCACCACCCAAACCACGCACACGCCCGGTCGAACCCGAGCCGGTTGTCGAAGCAGTGGCTGGATACGGGGACATGTCGGCGAAGCAGATCGCTGCTTTGCTGCGAAGCGCCACCCCTGACCAGGCCCGCTGGATCATGGCCGAAGAATCGTCTGGCAAGCAGCGGGTCACGGTGTTACGACCCGCTGCGGCATTGCTCGAGTCAGATGACTGATCTCGTCTCGGCGCGTCCAGCCGAGCCCGCCGAGAGCGCCACCACGGCGATCATTGCCAAACAGGCGACCGCAACCGTTCGCGACGAACGCGGCGGGCGCTGGCATCTCGATCATGATGCCGATACCACCAGCGCGCTCGAGCGCCACACCACGGCGTTGAGCGACCCCCAACAGCACTTGGTGGTCGGGTGCATCGACGGCACGGTTGTCGGCTACGGGCTGGCCTTTCTCAGCCCCACCGTTGATGGTCAGCTCTGCATGATCCAGGAACTCGTGGTGCACCCTCGGGCCCAGGCCATAGGCGTCGGATCCGAGATTCTGGCGCAAATCCGCCGGTGGGCGGTTTCGCACTCGTGCCAAGCCATCGAATCTCAAGTGCTACCCGGAAACCGAGCGGCCAAGAACTTCTTCGAGCGCGTGGGTATGAAGACCCGCAAGATGCGAGTCAGCGCCGACCTCTAGCCGGCCGTGGCGCTCAGGAACGCTGGCGGCTCTTGGATCGCTTGCGGGGCTTGACTTCGATGTCGAACAGCGCGGCGATGCCGGGCAGGCGATGGGCCAGGCGGTCGACGGTGTCGAGTAGCTCGTCGTCGGTTTCTGCGTCTTCGGGCTTGGCCTCGGGAGTGATGAGGCGCCGAATCGGCGAGCCAGCGAGCGCTTCGAGGACCATGGTCCAGCGATGGGGCTCTTCTTCGGGACCAAGGGCTTCGGTGGCAGCGGTGGTGAGCTGCTCGACCAGATCCAGCGGCAGTGGTACTCCGGCCTTGACCGGACGCCCACTGTTGCGCAACGCACGGACTACCCGGCCTTCGGCCAGTGCCTCACGAAGTTCACGCGACCAGGTCCCCTGGTCTTTGTCGATACGCGCCGAGAGCTTGGAGCGCAGTGCGGCTTGGGTATCGGTCACGCCGGGGTGCGATGAGAAGGCGTCGCCGGCAATCACGACCTTGCGCAGTTCGCGAACGTCGGCGGTGTCGACTTCGGCCATGGCGGCGTCGGCGGCGTCCTGCCACTCGACCACGGCCAGAGCAGGTAGGAGATCGTCGGCGATCTTCATGATCGGCCCGACGTCGATCGGGTCACGGCCGGCAGCGACTGCAGATTTGTTTTGGCGCGCCAGTGCGCCGGACACACCGTCGCGACCTTCGTGTACGAGCTGCTCGGCGACGGGACGTCGGCCTTCGGGCAGACTGGCGATCCAGGCTTCACGGTGGGTTCGTTTGACCTTGAGACCACTGCGACGATTCGGGCCGCGACCGCCGCCTGCGCCCCGTCGTTTGTTGTCGCCTCGAGGTCCTCGGTCGCCGCCATCGCGGCCGCCACCGTCGCGACCGCCACGTCGATTGTCTCGACCACCCGAGCGGCCGCCACGGCCACCCTTTTTCGCCAGCTGGGTGGTGACAGCTTCGGTTGTCTGCTGCGTGCCGATGACTTCGAGTCGTTCGACCAGGTCAGGCTTGGCGCCCTTGGGGGCAGTGATCGAGATCAGCTCGGGTCCATCTACCGTGAACTCGGCGTCGGCTCGCAGCACATCGCCAACGGCGCAGCCTGCGGGCAACAGGGGTGCGTCGAACACACCTTTTGGTTGCTTCGCGCCTGCGGCACGCCACGTGAACGTGCCGTCGCCGCGATCGCTGGTGACCTCGATATCGATACGTGTAGCCATGACGGTTCTCAAAGCTACCTGAAGCAGCGCGGGTCGCGATGGATCTCGGCCGAAAATGGCGTACGATGGTCGTTGTGGTGTCGCCAGAAATCGATCGAAACAAATCTCGGCGCGCCGGTGTGGTGGCGTGGTGTCTGCTGTTGTTCGCCCTGATCGCCAGCGCCTGCAGCGGATCCAGTGCAACGTCGAGCACCGAATTGGCAACCAACGAAAAGTCGGTCGAGGTGGCAGATGCGCCTGCGCCCACCGCAGTTCCGACGACTGCCCCGGTAGCGGCACCAACGGCGATTCCGGGTCCCACGCCTATTTCGATTCCTGAAGTAGAGGTCGTGCCAGAGTTCGGACCGACGGGCCGGCCCACGGCGGCGGGCGAAGTTCAGGTGCTTACCGCCAAGCCGAGTGTGCGGCGCCCGGTTGTCTACGACGGGCCGGAAGGCGCCGTGATCCCGGTCACCTACGAATATCTCAACGGCACCATCGACGAGACCTACGACTGGTTCATCAACCCGACGTTCTTCGGCAACGATCTTGCCGTCATGGTCCTCGAAGGCGAACCCGGCGACGAGTGGGCCAAAGTCCAGATCCCCACCCGCCCGATCATGGAAGGTTGGGTCGACGTCGGCGAATTCACTTGGTCGTCGTCGAATTTCTATGTGCAAGTCGACGTCGGCACCAACAGCGTCAAGGTATGGGACGGCGACGAGGTCATCGTCGACCAAGTGGCGGTCGTGACCGGCGATGTTGGTCGAGAGACCCCACTCGCGTCGACGTATGTCGACGAGATTATGCCCGGTCCAAGCGGTGCCTACGGTCCGTGGCTGCTCAGCCTGGGCGTGTTCAGCGACGCAATCAACACGTTCGGTTCGGCTGGCGGGCTTCCCAAGGTGGCGTTGCATGGCACCAACCGGCCCGACCTGTTGGGTCAGTATGCATCGAATGGCTGTATCCGACTTCCGAACGACGTGATCTCCACGCTCGCTGCCGAAGTTCCTGTCGGAACCCGCGTCGATCTGGTCGACAGCACCCGATAGCACCTGAGCCCCCAGCGCCTATCCTTGCACTGTGAGCGCTGCCATCGAAGAGAACCTCGACCTTGCCCTGGACTTCGCCAAGATTGCCAAGGTTGCTTCCACCGACAGAGCGGTAGTGCCGGTGGTGCTACAGCACGTGGACACCTGCGATGTTCTGTTCGTGGGTTATGCCAACGAGTTGGCTCTGCGCACCTCACTCGATGAGCGCATTGCCGTTCTCTGGTCGACTAGCCGCAACGAACTATGGCGCAAGGGCGCCACGTCGGGCGACGTGCTCGAACTCCACGAGGTGCGTGTCAACTGCGAGCAGAATTCGTTGCTGTACCTCGTCAGGCCGGTGAACCCGGGCGTGTGTCACACGGTCGGCGCCGATGGGATCACTCGTTCGAGTTGCTACTACCGCCAGGTGGTGGCGAGCGATGAGCTCGTCTTTGTCGACAGGCACAAGGCGGAACCGGCCAGCTCATGACCACGCCGAGTTTCTCGCTCACGCCGTCGGATCCGCCCGCTGACACCACCCTGTCGCGTCAGCAGCTGCTGACTGTATTCGGCGTCGCCGTAGCGGCCAGCATTGGCTTGGGAATGGTGTCATGGGGCGGCAACGTGATCTACCCGTTCCGGCTCTTCGCCACCTGGGCGCACGAAATGGGTCACGGAATCGCCGGCATTCTCACCGGCAACAGCTTCCGCGAACTCGAGATCTACCGTTCACTCGGGGGTCAGGCCTCGATCGCTGGTGCCGAAGGTCTGACGCAGGTAATCGTGTCGGCTGGAGGGCTCGTCGGCCCGGCCTTGCTCGGCGCGCTGGTGATGATCGCCGGGAGCCGAGCCCGCACCGCTCCCTACGTTCTCGGTGCGTTGGCTCTCTCGATGGTCGTGTCGGCGCTCATCTGGATACGGAACCCGTTCGGATTCTTCTCGATCCTGGGCGGTGGAGTCGTGCTCGGCCTGGCGGCCAGATTCGCGCCACCCATCTTCAGAATCGCACTCAGTCAGCTTCTGGCCGTGCAACTCGCGCTGGCGTCGTGGTCGAGCCGCGATTACCTGTTCATCAAGGGATTCGAACGCGATGGCCGAACACTCGACTCGGACACCCAGAACATCGCCGACGAGCTCTTCCTACCGTACTGGTTCTGGGGCGGGCTCATCGGCGCGCTCTCCGTGGTGATCTTGGTATGGGCCTTCTGGGTGGCTTGGCTCAGACCTCTCGATCGCGAGCAATCGACCAACCAGGATTTCAACTAGGAGACAGCATGAATGCTTCCCAGCTACAGGCGCTCATCGTCGATGACCCCATAGAAGCATGGACCGCAGCCGGCTTCGCGGGTGAAGATGTGGTCACCATTGGATCGACCACGGTCGTGACCACGGCCGCCAGCGAGAACCGCGGCGACGGCCATCGACAGGGGATCGTCGGCGCGTCCATTGCCGGGATTGGTGAACTCGACGGATTGGATCTGGGGTCATGGGTGCCCACGCCCGGCGACATCATCGACACCGATCACCCCAACGGCGTCGTGGCCATCGACCATGTCGTGGTCATGACTCCCGACAGCGACCGCACAACAGAAGCGTTCGAAGCCCAGGGGATCGACGCCCGCCGGGTGCGCAGGATCGAACTGGAGGGCGGCGATCGTCGCCAGACCTTTTTCTGGCTTGGCGATGTGATCTGCGAGGTCGTTGGACCCGACGAACCCGCGGGCGACGGGCCAGCCCAGTGGTGGGGCCTGGCGCTCACCGTGCGCGATCTCGAAGCCACAGTGACCCTGTTGGGTGAAGCAGCCAGCCCCATCAAGCCAGCGGTGCAACCCGGGCGCTTCGTGAGCACGCTACGCCGAGACGTGGGCCTGGGCGTGCCCATCTTGTTCATCTCCGAACATCCTGGCGGCGTCTCGTGAGCGAGCTGTCGTTCATCGAGGGCCTCACGACGACGCGCACGATTCGGCGCTATCTCGATACGCCGGTCACCAACGACCAACTCGCAATGATGATGCACATTGCGACCCGGGCGCCGTCGGGGTCGAATCGTCAGCCATTCCGCTTCGTCGTGCTGCGCAACGGTGACAACGCCCGCCAGGTGCGCAAGCTTCTGGGTGAGGGCGCCAACGAGGTGTGGCAAGCCAAGAAATCCAAGAACGAGTTCGGCGACGCGTCACCTACATCTCGAACGGCGCGCATGCTGGCATCGATGGACCACTACGTGGCGACCTTTGCCAGCGCACCAGTCATCGTGTTGCCGTGCATGGTGCGCTACCGCGAGCCAACGCCAACCGAAGGCGCGTCGATCTACCCTGCCGTCCAGAACCTGCTGCTCGGCGCACGAGCGGTCGGGCTGGGCGGAGCCTTGACCATGTTCCATCAGAACCGCGAAACCGAAATCCGTTCACTACTCGCAATTCCCGACAAAGCGTTCATTGCCGCCACCATCACGCTTGGCGTACCCGCTGGCCGCCACGGCCCGGTGAGGCGCAAGCCCATTGGACAGTCGGTGTACGAGGACGGCTGGGACGCCAGCCCGGACTGGGCAGTGGATCCCGACGGCACTCGCTTCACCGCTGGTCCCAGGGAGAAATAACACCTGGGGTGCATCCAGACCGACCATGTTGGTCGTAAAGACCAGCAATGAATGTCGATTCTGGGGGTTTCCCGATGTCCACTGCTCGCTACAAGACCGCAATGAAGGTGTTTTCTGCCCTTCTCGTTGCGCTACTCGCCATCACGGGTGCGCCCTCGGGCTTAGCTGCGGCTCAAGAAGGTGCCACAGACCAGTCGTTGCCTACGATCGCGGAGATTGCGGTCGCTGATCCTGACAACTTCTCGACGTTGGTGGCCGCGTTGAGTGCTGCTGGTTTGGTGGATGCGGTTGCGGATCCTGATGCGGATTTGACGGTGTTTGCGCCTACCAATGCTGCGTTTGCTGCTTTGGGTCAGGACACGATTGATGCGTTGTTGGCTGATCCAGCTGCGTTAATGAAGGTTCTGCTGTATCACGTTTCGCCTGGCTCTCAGGACGCAGCTGCGTTGATCGCAGCTGGAACTGCGGGGACTTTGCAGGGCGACAGCGTGACGGTCACCGAGCGTGATGGCGGCGTGTTCATCAATGACTCAAAGGTCGAGATTGCTGACATCCAGGCTGCGAATGGCATCGTGCATGTGATTGATGCGGTCCTGTTGCCGCCTCCGCCACCAGCACCGTTGCCTACGATCGCGGAGATTGCGGTCGCTGATCCTGACAACTTCTCGACGTTGGTGGCCGCGTTGAGTGCTGCTGGTTTGGTGGATGCGGTTGCGGATCCTGATGCGGATTTGACGGTGTTTGCGCCTACCAATGCTGCGTTTGCTGCTCTGGGTCAAGACACGATTGATGCGTTGTTGGCTGATCCAGCTGCATTGTCGGAGATTCTGCTGTATCACGTTTCGGCTGGCTCTCAGGAAGCGTCTACGTTGATCTCCACCGGAACTGCGCTCACTCTGCAGGGCGACAGCGTCACGGTCACCTTGCGCAATGGCGGCGTGTTCATCAATGACTCAAAGGTCGAGATTGCTGACATCCAGGCTGCGAATGGCATCGTGCATGTGATTGATGCGGTCCTGTTGCCGCCTCCGGCACCAGCACCGTTGCCTACGATCGCGGAGATTGCGGTCGCTGATCCTGACAACTTCTCGACGTTGGTGGCCGCGTTGAGTGCTGCTGGTTTGGTGGATGCGGTTGCGGATCCTGATGCGGATTTGACGGTGTTTGCGCCTACCAATGCTGCGTTTGCTGCTTTGGGTCAGGACACGATTGATGCGTTGTTGGCTGATCCAGCTGCGTTGTCGGAGATTCTGCTGTATCACGTTTCGGCTGGTTCTCAGGAAGCGTCTACGTTGATTTCCACTGGAACTGCGCTCACTCTGCAGGGCGACAGTGTGACGGTTACCTTGCGGAATGGCGGCGTGTTCATCAATGACTCAAAGGTCGAGATTGCTGACATCCAGGCTGCGAATGGCATCGTGCATGTGATCGATGCGGTCCTGTTGCCGCCTCCGCCACCGTTGCCTACGATCGCGGAGATTGCGGTCGCTGATCCTGACAACTTCTCGACGTTGGTGGCCGCGTTGAGTGCTGCTGGTTTGGTGGATGCGGTTGCGGATCCTGATGCGGATTTGACGGTGTTTGCGCCTACCAATGCTGCGTTTGCTGCTTTGGGTCAGGACACGATTGATGCGTTGTTGGCTGATCCAGCTGCGTTGTCGGAGATTCTGCTGTATCACGTTTCGGCTGGTTCTCAGGAAGCGTCTACGTTGATTTCCACTGGAACTGCGCTCACTCTGCAGGGCGACAGTGTGACGGTTACCTTGCGGAATGGCGGCGTGTTCATCAATGACTCAAAGGTCGAGATTGCTGACATCCAGGCTGCGAATGGCATCGTGCATGTGATCGATGCGGTCCTGTTGCCGCCTCCGCCACCGTTGCCTACGATCGCGGAGATTGCGGTCGCTGATCCTGACAACTTCTCGACGTTGGTGGCCGCATTGAGTGCTGCTGGTTTGGTGGATGCGGTTGCGGATCCTGATGCGGATTTGACGGTGTTTGCGCCTACCAATGCTGCGTTTGCTGCTCTGGGTCAAGACACGATTGATGCGTTGTTGGCTGATCCAGCTGCATTGTCAGAGATTCTGCTGTATCACGTTTCGGCTGGCTCTCAGGACGCAGCTGCATTGATCGCAGCCGGCACCGCGCTCACTCTGCAAGGCGACAGCGTCACGGTCACCTTGCGCAATGGCGAGGTGTTCATCAATGACTCAAAGGTCGAGATTGCTGACATCCAGGCTGCGAATGGCATCGTGCATGTGATCGATGCGGTCCTGTTGCCGCCTGTGGTCGAGCCGCCAGTGCTCGTTGATGGTGCTCGAGTGAACATCATCAGTTCCGTGAGCGGTCGCTTCCTCGACGGTGACTGGGGCTGGTGGCGCACCAATGTCGATACGTCACGCACTGCCCGTCTCGACGACACATGGATTCTCGAAGCAACCAGTGACGGCACCTGGCGCTTGGAGAACGCCAAGCTGCACCTGTACCTCGACGCTGACAGCCGACGCAGCAACTACAACGTGGACTTGGGTCGACGTTCGTTCACCGGAACAGAGTGGGAAATCACCGAGCAGGCCAACGGCAACTACCTGCTTCGATCAGTGGCCTATGACCGGTACCTCGATTACGACCGATTTAATGTCGACACGTCGTCGCACCCTCGTGCTGACGATGAGTGGCAGATTGTCGTAGCCGCTGGTCACTGAACCACGCGGTCAGGCCAAGTGGTTGTGGAGGCTTCGCAAGAGGCCTCCACAACCGGGCTTGATTTGACATCAACCCAGGGCTTGCTCGAGTGCTCCTATGAGGAACTCGATATCGGCCAGCGATGTGTAGTGCACCCACGATAAGCGGACGACGCCGTCGTTGATGTCGACTCCGGTCGCCTCGAGCAGGCGCGGGGCGTAGAAGTTACCGTTGTTGGCCATGACACCCAGCTCAACCATCTCGGCGGCAATCTGAGCACTGCAGATGCGCTCGCTCACGAAGGCGATCGTCGGGCAGCGGTGCAGTCCCGCAGTAGCTTCGGTCGGCCCGATGATACGGACGTCGGAGCGATCGTCGAGCCACCGCAACACCGGCTGGAGTAATGACGCTTCATGGGCTTGCCATGCGGTCTTTGCTGCTTCACAGGCGCCCCGGACGTCGCCAACGAACCCGGGTGTGGTGGCTTCGACATAGTCGAGCACGGCGCCCGCAGCGGCAACCTGGGCATGGTCGGGCCCGGCGGGAATCATGCGCAAGCGCACTCGATCCGCGTTGAAGTGGTGGCTCTGGTTGGGGAGCCACTCGGCGAGTTCATTGCGCAATACCATCAGGCCTTGGTGCACGCTGTAGGTCTTGTACATGCTGAACAGGTAGGCATCAGCACCCAGGGCGCCGACATCGACGAAGCCGTGCGGGGCATAGGACACACCGTCGACGATGGTGTGAGCGCCAGCACTGCGTGCCAGTCCGCAGATTGCAGCAACGTCGTTTTCGGCTCCCACGATGTTCGAGCAGTGGGGAAACACCACCAGTCGAGTCTTCCCCGACAGCAGCGCTTCGAGATTTGCGATATGCAGCTCGCCGGTGACCGAATCGACCGACCATTCTCGCACCGTCGCACCGCAGCGCTCTGCCATGCGTCGGGTAGCGCCGGTGTTGGCTTCGTGATCCTGATTGGTAACGATCACCTCGTCGCCGGACCCAAGCCGCTGGCCGAAGGCCTGCGCCAGCACGTAGGTGTTCATTGAAGTCGAGGGACCAAACATGACCTCGCTGACGGCGACACCGAGCGCCTGAGCCCATCGGTTGTGTGATGCATCCATGAGTTCTCCAGCCCGTGCTGATGCTGGGTAGGCGGCATATGGCTGGACCTTGGTGTCGGTATAGAACCGCTGGAGCGCATCGCTAGTCTCCCGACAGGCGAACGAGCCGCCGGCGTTTTCGAAGAACCGGGGTTCTTTCCCGTTGTCGAAGGCGGGGAAATGGGATCGGACAAGTTCGAGATCGAGCACAAACTGATCATAGGATCGGACCATGTCGAACAGGGACCCTGTCGCTTCGCTCACGTCGGGCGACGACGCGTTAGACCATGTCTTCCTGGGCAAGTCCGACGATGTGGAGAGTCTGCCAAGAGGTGTTCGGTGCACTTGTTGAACGCGGCAGTTCGATCGAGCAGGCGGGCCCGTCGGTGCGTCGCAATCGCTTGACGTTATGCGGTTGCTCGTCGGTGCCGGTGAGGGTGACTCCGCGTTGAGCAGCTGTTGGATTGCGTGACGGTTGTCTCTGCATCAATGGCCAAATGAAGCGGGGTGCCCGATCTCGCCCCGTGAGGGAGACTACGATTTGCCTGTGCAACGGCGTCCCCCTGCTTCACTTTTCGCGCTATTGGTCACTTTGACCGCTTTGGCCGCACTAGCAACAGCTTGCACACCAGCAACAGCTAACAGCACGGCGCTGGCGGTGATTTCCGAGGAGCCCACGAGCACACCGACACCGCTTGCGACCACGGCACCGATGAGTCCGCCTACCGCGCTCACCGTGCCCACTTCCACGACCGTGCCGCCCACCGCGGTGCCGACATCGACGCCAGAAGCCACGGCGACGCCGGTTCCACCCCCGGCAGCGGAGTCACCAGCCGCCACCGCGCCACTGCCAACTGCCCTTCCCCAGCCAACAGCCGAGCCGACGTCGACCCCGGCACCGGCACCGACGCCCATTCCCGAACCGACAGCCGAGCCCACGGCGATCCCAGAACCCACGGCGATCCCAGAACCCACGGCGATCCCAGAACCCACGGCGATCCCAGAACCCACGGCAGTATCAGAACCGACCGTCGAACCAACACCGGAGTCCTCGGGCGAGGGTGGACCGCCGGGCTCACATGTGGTTGAGCGAGCCGACTACGTGGTCTTGGGGCAAGCCGGAGCGGCAACAGTTCGTGTTCCTGCCGCCGTCGTAGAGCTGATCGGCTTCCACCAGGCCAGCCATCCGGGAGCACAGAACATCACTACCAGCGCATCCGGCCTACCGGCGATGGTGCTCAGCTCGCGGGGACGAGGAACCCCGTCGCAGTCTGCGGCAGACATCGTGGTTCCGCCCGGTGAGCCATTGCGGGCCCCGGTCACCGGCACGGTCGTGGCAGCCCGCCAGTACGTGTTGTATTGCGAGCATCAGGACTCATTGGTCTACATCGAACCCGACGGGCTGCCCGGATGGCAGGTTCGTCTCTTCCACGTCAGCGGCGCCATCCCTGCTGTTGGCGATCGGGTATTTGCTGGCGAAACCATCGTGGCCACCGGCGGCGCCAACCAGCTGCCGTTCGAGTCGCAGGTCGACGATTTCACTGCCGAACCGTCGTGGCCCCACGTCCATCTCGAGGTTGTCGACACCAACATCCCCGACGATCGTCCTCCGGGCGGTGGTTGTTAGATCACGGGTTGCTGCGGGCGGTATTGGCTCGAATTGCGGCAACCAGTTCGTCGTGGCGAGTGGCAGGGATGTCATGACCTATCCGTGGATACATGAGCAGTCGAGAACCGGGTACGGCGTTGGCCGTGGCGATGCCACCCGACGGGCGAACGAGCGTGTCATCGAGGCCGTGCACCACCAGCGTCGGCATGGTCAGCTGGCCGAGAGCGCCGGTGCGGTCGGGACTGGCCGATATTGCCTGTGATTGGCGTAGTACACCGTCCGGGTTGTACGCCCGGGCCAGGCTCACCGTGCTTCGTTGTCGCTGGGCGTTCTGATCCCAGTCGGCACCACCGATTCGGCGGAACAGATCGAGCGTCACGCCGAGAGCGTCGGCCCGAGAGGGTTGCCCGCGCCGGGCCAGTGCGGCCAGGACCGATGCGGTTGGTCGCCCTGCCCGCCGATCGCCGGTGTTCGACATGATGGAACACAAGCTGCGGGTGGTTGATGGGTGATGACACGCCATGAGCTGGCTGATCATGCCGCCCATCGACATGCCCACGACATGGGCGCGCTGAATACCAAGCGAGTCGAGGAGCCCGCGTGCGTCGTTGGCCATGTCGAGAAGCGTGTAGGGCGGTGTGACTCGTGACGGCCAGAGGTTGCCCTTGATGAGCTCCCAGCGGCTCGGTGCTGGCGCGTCGACAACGGTGCTGAGTCCGCTGTCACGATTGTCGAAACGCACCACGGTGAAATGCTCGGAGAGTTTCTGCACGAACGGCGTTGGCCAGTCGGTCAGTTGGCCTCCGAGCCCCATGACGAGCAGTAACGGGTCGCCGGTACCGGACACCTCGTATTCGATGTCGACGCCGTTGGTCTGTGTCCGTGGCATGCACTCAGCCTAGGGCGCGCGATGAACCAGGATTGTCAGTAGGGACAATGTCGGCACTGACTGGCGCAGCAGTTGCCTCGACGTTCGTGAAATCCTGCCGTCATGACAAACAGCCCGGACTGGCTATCGACGTACCCGTCGTGTCCGGCGTCGTTCGCGGCCGCGTGCGCCTCGGCCCACGCCGGCTGATCGGGTTCGCTCTGCTGGCGGGAATGGTCTGCAGCGGGGCTCATCGACGGATGTGCAATGGATGCCCGAACGCCAACCAGGCAGCTTCGGCCAGTGACTCCGACATGGTGGGATGGGCATGGATGGTGCCGGCAAGGTCTTCGATCGTGGCGGCCATCTCGATGGCCAGCGTGGCTTCACCGGCGAGCTCCGACGCGTGGGGACCAGTGGCATGCACGCCGATCACGGTACCGGCTTCGTCGGCCACCAGATAGGTAGCGCCGCTCGACTCGCCGATCGTTCGGGCCCGTGCCGATGCGGCGTGCGGGAACCGGTACGTTGCACCGCTGCCGATCGGTGCGCCCACGCTCATGATCTCGGGGTCGCTGAAGATGACTTCGGGGATGGCCGCCGGCGCGAAGCTGTCGGCCCGGCCGGTAATTGCATGCACGGCGACTTCGGCCTCGGCCGAGGCCTTGTGGGCCAACGCCGGTCCCGGCGTGAGATCACCAATGGCGTAGATGCCGGGTTTGGCACGCATCTGCGCATCGACGATGATCTGTCGCTGCTCGTTCAGGTCCAGGTTCAGGCTGTCGATCGAGGTCTGGTCGCTGTTGGGTCGGCGGCCAACGGCAATCACGATGATGTCTGCCATGGCATGCTCTCCGCCTGCCAGCTGCACGCCCTGTTCGGTCGGCCGCTCGGCGGTGGTGTGGGGGAGCACTGTAACGCCGAGTTGTTCGAGTCGGCGTTCGACCGGCTGGCGAAGCTCGGCGGCCACATTGGGCAACACGTGGGGACCCTGCTCGACGATGGTGACCTGGCTACCCAGCTTGGCCCAGGCAGTGCCGAGTTCCACGCCGATGTACCCACCGCCGATGACGGCCATATGTTGGGGCACGCTGGTCAGCGAGAGTGCGCCCGTCGATGTGACAATGCGGTTATCGAGGGCGAACGCCGGGAGGCTGATCGGTCGTGAACCGGTAGCGATGATGGCGTTGTCGAACTCGAGGTGCTGCACGCTGTCATCGGCGGCGATACTGAGGCGGTCATAGCGGGCGAAGTTGGCGTCGCCCTTGATCACGGTCACGCCTGCATCCTGCAGCAATGAGCCCACCCCACGGCGCAGCTGACGGCTCACCGCTTGCAGGTGTCCGGCGATGGTTTCCGCTTCAACGCTGACCTGCGCCGTCAGGCCGCGGGCGGAAGCGCTCAGGGCACCGTGGCGTACCTGAGCCAGCTCGATGAGTGCCTTGGAGGGGATACAGCCGACGTTCAGGCAGGTGCCACCCAGTTCGGCTCGGTCGATCAGCGTGACATCGATGCCGGCGTCGGCGGCGCGCAGGGCAGCAACGTAGCCGCCGGGGCCGGCGCCGATGATGGCCAACTCGGTGCGACTGCTGATAGCTCCAACGACCATGGCAGCTACAGCACGAGCTGGAGCGGATCGACGAGAAGCGATCCGATCCTATTGATCACTGCGGTGGTGATGTCACCGTCGAGTAGACGATGATCGGCGCCGATCACGGTGTTCATGGTGGAACGGGCAACCACGGCGTCGTCTGCCACGAACGGGCGCTTGGCGATAGAACCGAATCCGATGATCATCGACTCGGGTGGGCGGATGAGTGGCAGAGCCTGTTCGCCACCCAGAGAACCGAAGTTGGTGATGGTCACCGTGCCACCGGTGTAGTACTTGCGATCGAGAGCTGCTTCGCGTGCGCCTCGAACGAGCTGGGCCAGGCTGACAACCAGAGTTGAGAAGTCCATGCAATCCGCGCCATGCAACACCGGAACGACGAGACCCTGATCCGAGGCCACCGCCACACCGACGTTCACGGTTTGGTGATAGGTAATGGTCTCGTCGGCCATGTTCAGCGATGCGTTGGCCTGGGGCTGTTCGGCGACTGCTCGAGCCACGGCCGCAACAAAGAAGGTGAGCGGGGTGACATTGTCGAATACGTCGCCACCGTTGGTCCGAAGGCCGGCGCGAAGAGCGAGCAGTGGTTCGGCATCGATGTGCTGGAACGCATGGATGTGCGGTATCTCGGACCACGACTGGGCCATGTTCTTCGCGACCGCACGTCGGATGCCGCGCAAAGCAACGACACCCGATGTAGGAGCCGCCGCAGTCTTGGGTGCCACCGGGGCCGAGGTAGCCGACGCCGGGGTAGCCGGCGCCGGGGTAGCCGGCGCCGGGGTAGCGGGTGTCGGGGTAGCGGGCGATAGTGAGCCTGCATTGTCCAGATCGCTGAGCAGGATGCGACCGCCGGGGCCGGTTCCTTGAACCGTGCTCAGGTCGATGCCCTGCTCAGCTGCGGCGCGTCGAGTCGACGGTGACGCTTTGGGTCGCTGCTGCGTACTGCCCGAGCCGGCGATAGGCGCTGTATTGGCAGGGGCAGGGGCAGATGCGTGGGCCGGCGGGACCGGATCTGCCTGTGGGAGCGCGGAAGAGGCAGTGGTTGATTCTGAGACCGGTGTGGTGGCGGTGCCCTCGATTTCGGTGATCACGGCTACCAGTTCGCCGACAGAGATCATGTCGCCGACCTTGCCACCCAGCTCGGTCACGATGCCGGCCTGGGGTGCGGGTAGTTCGGCGTTGGACTTGTCGGTCATGACTTCGATCAAAGGCTGGTCGCGGCGTACATGGTCGCCGACCTCGACGAGCCAGTTGATGATCTCGGCTTCTTCGAGTCCTTCACCGATGTCGGCCAGGCGAAATTCGTGTCTCATGGCGCAGCTCGCAGTAGTTGGTTCACCGCAGCTTCTATGCGCCGAACATCGGGCACGTAGCTGTCCTCGAGCATGCCCACCGGATAGGGGGTGTCGAAGCCTGACACTCGCACGGGCGGCGCTTCGAGCGAGTAGAACGCGTGCTCATTGATCGTGGCCATGATCTCGGCGGCGAAGCCGGCCGTGGGCACGGCTTCTTCGACGATCACTATGCGCCCGGTGCGCTCCACCGCAGCAACGATGCTGGATATGTCGAGCGGTACCAACGTGCGCAGATCAAGCACCCCGACGGAGATGCCTTGTTCGGCAAAACGCCGAGCTACTCGAGTGGCGACCTCGACCTGATAGCTCCAGGCAATGATGGTGACATCGTCGCCGGCTGCGGCCCACCGGGCTTGACCGAACGGCACCCGATGTTCGCCGGTCGGAACGGGCCCTTTGATTCCGCGGTAGCCGCGCAGCGGTTCCAAAAACACCACCGGATCGGGATCGCGAATGGCCTCGGTCAACAGGCCCTTGGCGTCGGCGGCGGTGGCTGGAGTCACGATCTTGAGCCCGGCGATATTGGTGAGTTGCCCTTCGAGTGAGTCGCTGTGCAGCTCGGGGGTGCGCACGCCCCCACCGAACGGGGCCCGAATGGTGATGCCCATGGTGAAGCGGCTTTGGGTGCGGTAGCGGAAGCGGGCGATCTGACCCGCGAGTTGGTGCATGGCCTGGTAGGAAAAACCCAGGAATTGGATCTCGGGTACCGGCACCATGCCGCCCGCTGCCAGCCCGGCAGCGGCTCCCAATATTGCAGCTTCGGCCAGTGGCATATCGACTACGCGGTCCTCGCCGAATTCGGCCATGAGGCCCTCGGTGGCGCGGAAGACGCCTCCACTCAGCGCGACGTCTTCGCCGAACACCATGACGCGCTCGTCGCGGCGCATCTCGGCCATGAGCGTCTGATTGATGGCGGTGACCATCGTGAGTGTTTCTTCTTCGCGGAGGTTGTCATCATTCGTCACTGTGCACCTCCGAGATACTCGGTCATGGCGTCGCGCTGATGGCGCTGACGTGGCGTGGGTGCAGCGAAGACATGATCGAACAGCGCAGTCTGCTGCAATGGCAGATTCGACGCCCACGCCCAGGCCTCGTCAATCGCCCGCTCGCCGGCCTTTTCGGCATCGGCTTGCATGGCTCGATCCCAGATACCCCGATTTTCGAGCTGGCGACGAAAGACGATCAGCGGGTCGCGTTCCTGTGCCGCCGCCAGCTCTTCTGGGGGCACATAGCGGGTGGGATCGTCGGCGGTGGTATGGGCTCCGAGCCGGTAGTTGACTGCTTCGATCAGCGTTGCTCCGTTGCCCGCCAAGGCATGACTTCGGGCCGCGGCAACGACTTCCATCACCGCGAGTGGATCGTTGCCGTCGACCGTCACGCCGGGGATGCCGAACGCCTCGGCCTTGGCGGCGAAACCCGCTGCGGCTGTCTGGCGACTGGTTGGCGTGGAGATGGCCCACTGGTTGTTCGAAATCAGAAAGATCACCGGGACTTCGAGCACACCCGCGAGATTGCCGGCCTCGTAGAAGTCGCCTTCGCTGGTGGAGCCATCGCCGAAGAACGTGAGCGCAACCGCCGGCTCCTTGCGCATTTTCAGCGCCCATGCCATGCCCACGGCGTGCAGGATCTGGGTCGCCAGCGAGATCTGGGGCGGGAAGACGCGAATGGGTTCGGGGATGTGTCCACCCTGTGGGTGTCCAATCGCCCAGGCCGTGAACCTGTGCAGGACTTCGGGCCCGTAGCGGCCCAATCCGAGCGGTTCGCGGTACTGGGGCAGTATCCAATCATGAGCAGGGTCGAGAGCCCAGCTGGCGCCGACCGTGGTGGCCTCTTGGCCATTGATCGGGGCGATTGTTCCGATGCGGCCCTGTCGTTGCAGGCTCCACAAGCGATCACTCGCGATGCGAGCTTTGATCATCTCGCAGAGCATGCCGACCAGGTCTTCATTGTGCAGAGTTGGCGCCACGAAGCTGATACTAGTGCTCTGCTGGGCGGTGATCGACAGTGGGCGCTAGCGTTCCTGTCGTGACAGATCGCCCCGCCCTTGCATTCGACGATCGCGGCCAGGGGCCTGTGCTCTTCTTCGTGCACGGTTTCCTGAACGACGCCGGGGTCTGGACCAAGGTCATCGACGAACTCGAATCCGATTTTCGCTGCATCGCCGTGGATCTGCCCGGGCACGCCCGGAGCGAGGGGAGCGGCCCCGGGTCCTACGGCCGAGAACTGGTGCTCGGCGACATTCGAGCGGTAATGGACAGCACCGGCTGTGGTCCCGCAGTAATGGTGGGTCATTCACTGGGTGGCTATCTGTCGCTGGCCCTGGCGATCGAGGATCCGGGCCGAGTGACCGGGCTCGGGTTGGTGGGAGCCGGCCCCGGATTTCGCAATCCGAAGTCGCGAGCAAAGTGGAACGAAGGCGTGCGATCGTTGGTGGCCGATCGCGACCTGGCCGAAGGTATGGAAGTCATCTCGATGCACGTTGACTCGATGGTCATGGACCGCATGGCCGAGATCCAAGTGCCAGCAGCGGTCATCATTGGCGAGCGTGACAAGGGCTTCATGGCATCGGCCGAGGTGTTCGACAAGAACCTGAACGTGGTGGCGCGAACGATCGTCCCTGGCGCCGGACACATGGTGCACCTGAAGGGCGCACCTGCGGTGGCCGCAGCACTGCGGTCCGCTTTCGGCTAGCAGGGTGCGGAAGAATGCCGGTGGATGCCAGAGCGGCCAGGCGCTGACCACGCTAGGAGAGGTTTTCGGGCACTCCTTGGATCGGAATGGCCGGAAAGTTCGACGCAGCGTGGTCGGATGGATGGTCGTTCTGGCGCCGGCATGTGTTTTTCCGCACCCTGCTAGAGGGTTCGAGGTTCAGCGGCCGATGGCGTCGGAGGCCGAACGGAAGTCGGCTGCGGTCAGCAGGTGGACATCGTCTCGGCTGAGTGGGCGTTCGCCCGACGCAAGACGCACCGCTTGATGCTCGACCGCAGCTTCGAAGAGGCGGCGGGCGAAGCGCGCGTTGCCGAAGCTCTCGGTGCGTAGCGCCTGCTCGAATTCGTGGGCTAGTTGATGCTCGGCTCCTGGAGCCAGCCGGTACCGGGCGTCGTTGATCATCTTGTTGGCGATGTCGACCAGCTCGGTTGCGCGGTAGTCGGGGAAGTGAATTTCGCGGGCGAATCGCGATCGAAGCCCAGGGTTCGACTCCAGGAAATGGTTCATCAGCCGGGGATAACCCGCGGCGATCACCACCAGGTTGTCGCGATGGTCCTCCATTCGTTTCACGAGCGTCTCGATGGCCTCGGCGCCGAAATCACCGGTGCGTGGTCCCACTGGGGTCAGGGCATAGGCCTCGTCGATGAACAGCACCCCACCGAGCGCCTTGCGCACGGCACGACTGGTCTTGGTGGCGGTGTGGCCAACGTATTGGCCCACCAGTCCGGCGCGGTCGACCTCGATCAGATGCCCGACCTGCAGCAGCCCCATTGCTCCGTAGAGCTCGGCGAGAAGCCGAGCGACTGTTGTCTTGCCCGTGCCGGGGTTGCCGAGAAAGGCGAGATGATGGGTCAGGGTGATGTTGTCGAAGCCCTGGGCCTGGCGTTCCTTCTGGACCTCGAGAAACGCCAGATGGTTCTCGACCTGCTTCTTCACATCGTCGAGACCAATGAGCGAATCAAGATCGTCTTTGATCACCCCCAATGGCCGTATCGGCTTGGGTGGATCGGGTAGCAGCGGCCCCAGGTGCCTTTCGACACCGAGCCGTTCGGCCGCGTCACGCGCAATCTTGCCGCCGTCGATAGCGGCTTTTCGGAGGCGTTCTCGTGGACCCACAGCGCTCAACCGTATCGAGACTCGTTGCATGTATTGCTCACCACGCTCCCAAGACCTACGTTCGCAGTGGACACCGTCGCCATATTCGAAAAAACGGCGGAACCACCCACGGGAGAAACCAATGAGTACAGCAGGGGTAGCAGTAGTGACCGGAGCCAGCCGGGGACTCGGAGCAGCTATCGCAGACCGCCTGGCCGCCGGAGGCTGGGACGTGGCGTGTCTGGCCACCACCTCTGCGAGCGCATCCGCAACCGCCGAACGATGTGTAGCCGAGCACAACGTCAAGACCCTGGCGTTGGGAGCTCAGGTGCAGGAACGTGAGCAGTTGCGGGTCGCGCTCGAGCGGACCGAATCCGAACTGGGGCCGGTCAGCCTGATGGTCAACAATGCCGGCATCGCCCATGTTGCACCGTTCGAGGAACTCGATCCGGGCGACTTCCAGAACATGATCGACATCAATCTGATGGGCGTCTTTCATGGCTCGCAGCTGGCAGCGCAGGCCATGATTGCCTCGCAGACCCCGGGCTCGATCATTCAGCTGGGGTCCATCGCAGGAATCAATGGGTTCCCCAATCGGGTGGGCTACTGCGGTACGAAGGCGGCAGTTCACCACATGACCAAGGTGATGGCGGTCGATTTGGCGCGGCACAACATTCGAGTGAATACGGTCGCACCCGGCTACATCCGGACCGACATGGTGCAGGACCTGATCGATGCTGGAACCCTGGACGAGACCCGGCTGACCGGCCGAATTCCCGCTGGTGACCTGGGGACGCCGCAGCACATTGCATCCTGTGTCTCCTGGCTGGCGTCGGACGATGCTGGCTATGTCACCGGCGAGACCATCAAGGTCGATGGTGGCTGGATTGCCTATGGACACATCTAGCTCTGGTAAAAATGTCTCATACGCTTAATAGGTCGTTCTGCCTGCCGACAGATCCCCATGACCCGTTTTCTGCGACTTGTTGTCGCGCTCATGCTGCTGGCACCGACAGTGGTATGTACCGCTGGTCAATCCGTTCTGGCCCAAGACGAAAGTCCGCCCGAGGTAGACGCTCGAGCCGAAGGTGTGCTCGGGTCTTATGCCGACCAGGAGATACACCAGGGCCTGGTAGCCGCTGATCTTGTCGGCGAATGGCTCGACGCTGGCGGTGTCAGCCCCCAGGCCGCTCTGGTCGAGGTGGCAGGCAGCGGGGACTATCTTGCGCAGCGCCTGGTCCTGCTCGAGGGTCTGGCTCGCCTGGCAGACCGAGCCTTACAGATCGATGAGCGCACAAACCGGGCCGAACGGCTGCTCCAGGATCTGGACACCCTCGAAGAACTCGCTGCTGAACTCCAACGCACTGTCGAAGATCGAGATTCTTCATCCGCTATCTTCCTGAACCCAGACGTGGTCACCGAGGCTCGACGCACCCTCGCCGGGTTAGACAATGGTCAGCATCCGCTGGGATTCTCGCTCGACCCGTTGGTGCTGGTCGACCATGGCCTGGCCCGAACCCGGGTCGCCGTGGAGCGCCAGATCGACCTGTTCACCGCAGCCACCAGCGGTGCAGCCGTTCCTGCAATGAACACGGCCGACGACAGGCAGAGCGATGGGTTCGGTGACGCCATCGAAGATCTGGTCGGTATCCGCCGGCTGATCGAGTCGACGGTGCAGAGTTCACTCTCTGCGCAAGTTTCTTACGACGCCGAACGACAGGCAGTCATCGCGACCATGCCTGCGCTGCATCAAATGCGGCACCTGAGTCCGACCAGTGTCGACGGACTGACCGTGGTCACACTCGATGCCTACGTTCGTGGCGCAGACATACTCGATGCGTCGTGTCCAGTCGATTGGGCCCTACTTGCCGGAATTGGTCGGGTGGAATCTCGCCATGGAACGATCGACGACACCGTGGTGCAGGACTCGGGACAAGTCAGCAAGCCGATTCTCGGCCCGCTACTCGACGGCGGTGCCTCGCAGCGTGAAGCCGCAGAGGCCGCTGCAGCCGAGGTTGCTGCCGCCGAAGCAGCCGAGGCCCTTCGGTTGGCTGAGATCGAGGCCGAACTTGCTGCCGAGGAAGCCCGGCTGAGGTCCCTCGACGTCTTGGCCTGGGGCGAAGTAGAGGCAGAGCGCCGCGCCGAAGAACGCAAACTCGCACGCGAAGAGGCCCAGGCGGCAGAAGCCGACTCGGCGGCAGTGCCTGAACCCGAGATCGAAGCGCCAACCCCACGATTCGACCCGCAGCTGTGGGGCGACGACTCGCCCTTCGAAGAAGAAGAGCTCTTGTCACTCGAAAGCGATTCTGTCGACGATGGGGAATTCGAACAGCAAGAGCCCGAGGTCAAAGGCAACGGGTTTGCCGTCATCGTCGACACCGACAATGGCACACTCGATGGCAACAGCAGCTGGGACCGGGCGGTGGGTCCAATGCAGTTCATCCCCGAGACCTGGTCGTACTGGGACACCGATGGGAACGGTGACGGCGTGATCGATCCACAGAATCTCTACGACGCCGCAGCCAGCGCAGGCCAATTCCTGTGTCATCTGAGTACCACCCGAGGCGCATCACCGTCGAGCTTCCTGTTGGGCTACAACTCGTCGGACGTCTACGTGCGCAACGTGATGGCCGCGGCCGAGAACTTCGCTGCGGCCGAGCTGCCGAGCGTGACGCAGATCACCGAGACAACCGAGATCGCCGACTGAGTTGCTTGTTGGTCATCGAAGCCGACGCACCTGGATCAATCACGAAATCGGTCGGCCGCGAGCGCGGCCGGGTCCAGGCCGGTGCCGTCGAAGTGGTTGCTGGGGTAGCCAGTGGTCGCCAGGTCGGCGACCAGGCGACCTGCGCCCGGCGATGTTTGAATGCCGGTGCCACCCTGGCCAACGCACCAGATGAAGTTCGGATGGTCGGGATCGGGTCCGATCACCATTGCCCGGTCCGGCGCAAAGGTGCGCAACCCAGCCCAATGTGAGGCCACCGATCGAATGCCGAGTCGGGTGTTGGCGTTGAGCAGGTCGATCGTTCGCGCGATGTCGATCTCGTCGGCTCGAGCGTCGCAAGGCTCGCTGGGCATTTCATCAGCAGGGCTACAGAGAAACTGGCTGCCATCGGGTCCGAGATACCACGTATGGTTCACTTCGGCCACGAAAGGAAACTGCTTCGACGTCTCGAATGGGCTGGCGACCATGAACGCAGTCCGCTTCATCGGCTGAAGACCGACCGGAGCAATGCCTGCGCCGGCTGCCACCATGTCACCCCATGCGCCGGCGGCGTTGACCACCACGTCGGCATGCAGGTCGCCGGTGGTGGTCTCGACCAGCCATCCGTCGCCGTCTTGGCGGGCGGCATCGACTCGGCGAGTGGTGTGAATCTCGCTGCCCGATCGAGTTGCGCCCCGCACGAACGCCTGCTGCACGGCGGCAACATCGATGTCGTGGGCGTGACCTTCGTACATCACCCGATCGTCGGGGCCGAACACGATGTGGGGTGCAAGCCGGGTCGCTTCGTCGATCGACAACTCCACCACAGGGTGCGTGATGGCACTGCCGTCGGCGAGCTGCTGCTCGAACAATTCGTTGTCGGCGGGGGAGGTGGCAACCGTCAGGATGCCGCGCGGTTCGATCACGTGATGATCCACGAGGTCACCGGGAGGATCGTGGAAGAAGTCCAGACTCGCCGTGGTCAAAGGCCGAACCGGTCCGGCGCCGTAGTTCTCTATCAGCAGGGCAGCCGAGCGCCCGGTCGTGTGGTGAGCGAGCCGGGCCTCGGCTTCGAGCAGCGATACCCGGTCAAAGCGCCCGGACTGGGCCAGGTAGTAGGCGGCGCTGGCGCCGGCGATACCGCCTCCCACGACCACCACATGACCCAGACTCTGCACAGCTGATTGTCAGGACCGCCGACGGCGGCGGCGGGGGGCAGCTTCGCGCCCTCCGCCGGCCGGAGGTGGATTGGTCGACATCGGCGCGTCGAGCTCCGGTGGTTCGATGCTGCCGTCGAGAACGCCGCGCATATAGGCAACGTGCTGGGTGGCGGTGCCGCAACAGCCGCCGATGATCTCGATGCCGGCGTCGGCCATGCGCCTCAGGTGAGCACCCATGATCTCGGGGGTACCCGTGTAGTGCAGCTTGTCGCCTTTGAACACGGGGATACCGGCATTGGCTTTCACGATGACCGGTGTGTCAGCGAGACCGGCTTTGAGCTGGAGTACGGCGGCTTCGGTGTCGGCGATGTTGTTGCCACAGTTCGCCCCGATTGCGGCCAACCCCAATGGTCCGAGCCGCTCGGCGGCGGCGGTGCCCGACACGCCCATCATGGTGTGCCCGGCGGTATCGAAACTGAGTGTGACCGCAACGGGAACAGCGCTGGCCGAGCGAGCGCCCTCGATGGCAGCCTCGACTTCGTCGAGGCTCGACATGGTCTCGATCCACAGCAGGTCGGCACCGCCGGCGGTGAGCCCGCGCGCCTGGTCGGCAAAGGCGGCCGCCGCGGTCTCGGGTGTCATGGTGCCCATGGGTTCGAGGAGTTCGCCGCTGGGGCCCATGGAACCAGCCACCACGACAGGCCGGTCCGATGCGTCGGCGGCGGCGCGGCCGCAACGAGCTGCGGCCTCATTGATCTCATGGACACGGTCCTGCAGGTTGTGCAGCTTCAGTCGAAATGAGGTCCCACCGAACGAGTTCGTCAAGATGATGTCGGAGCCGGCCTTGATGTAACCCTTGTGCACGTCGATGACGTTGTCGGGCATGTCGATGTTCCACATCTCGGGTGGATCGCCTGCGGTGAGCCCGCGAGCGAACAGTTCGGTGCCCATGGCCCCATCGACGAGTAGTGGGGTGGATTCGGCGAGACGCTCAGCGAGTGAAACCATGCAACTAGTGTGCCCGGCGCGTGAGCACCTACGCTCGCATCATGGTCGACTTTGGTGTTTCAATGTTTCCCACGGACAAGGCAATCGATCCCATGTCGGTGGCGATCGAAGCCGAGAACCGTGGCTTCGAGTCTCTGTGGTTCCCGGAACACAGCCATATTCCGACGAATCGAGACACGCCGTGGGGCGGACGCGAAGGGGCCCCGCCGCTCCCCGAGGAGTACTGGCGCACGCACGAGCAGTTCGTGGCGCTGGGTATGGCGGGCGCGGTGACCAAGAAGATCAAGTTGGCGACCGGCATCACCCTGGTGGCCCAGCGTGATCCGATCTGGTTGGCCAAACAGGTCGCCACCGTTGACGCGCTCACAGGCGGGCGGCTCTTGTTCGGTGTCGGCTACGGCTGGAACAAGGAAGAGCTGGCCCATCACGGAGTCGGCTATCTCGAACGTCGTGCCGTTGTTCGTGAACGCATCCTGGCCATGAAGGAACTGTGGACCAAGGATGAAGCCGAATTCCACGGCGAGCACGTGGACTTCAGCCCGAGCTGGTCATGGCCAAAGCCCGCGCAATCACCGCACCCGCCGATCATTCTGGGTGGCTCCGCGGGACCCAAGACCATGGCCGACATCATCGAGTTCTGCGATGGCTTCATGCCCATTACCGGGCGATACGACTTCGGCCAGCAGATTACCAAGCTCAAGCAGATGGCCGAGGAAGCCGGACGCGATCCCGAGTCGTTCGAGTTCGGCCAGTTCGCCACCCCGGCCAAGGCAGAAATCGTCGATGGCCTGATCGAAGCCGGTATCCATCGCATCGTTTTTGCACTGCCGCCCGCAGATGCCGACACCGTCCTGCCGATCTTGGACAAGTACGAAGAGTTCAAAGCCCAATACAACTGACATCACGTAGATAGTGATCCAGCGCCGAGCACGACAGACTGAGGCGGTGAGCGATGCGCCGGTCGTGGTTTCGGCCTTTTACAAGTTCGTCGGACTCGACGATCCCACGCTGGTGCGCGCGCAGATCCTCGAGCACTGCGAACGTCTCACCATGCGCGGGTCGGTCTTGGTGGCGCCCGAGGGGATCAACGGGACCATCGCCAGCAGTCGGACCAACACCGACGCATTCTTCGGTTGGCTGCGAAGCGACAACCGCTTCGGCGATCTCGAGGTGAAGGAGTCGCTCGCTCCCGACATGCCCTTCCTGCGTATGAAGGTGCGACTCAAGAAGGAGATCGTGACTTTTCGCCAGCCTGTGGACCCAACGGTAGGTGCCGGAACCTACGTTGCGCCCCAGGAGTGGAACGACGTGATCTCGGATCCCGACGTGCTGGTCATCGACACCAGAAACCAAGAAGAAGTTGCGCTCGGCTCGTTCGTCAATGCGGTTGATCCCGGGACCGAGTCGTTCACCGAGTTCGCAGATTTCGTGGCCACGCTCGACCCCACGGAGCACCGTCGGGTGGCAATGTTCTGCACTGGTGGTATTCGGTGCGAAAAGGCCTCGGCCTACATGCTGGACCAAGGGTTCGACGATGTCATGCATCTGCAGGGCGGCATCTTGAAGTATCTCGAAGATGTCGAGCCCGATGCGTCGTTGTGGGACGGCGAGTGTTTCGTGTTCGACGAGCGAGTCACCGTGGACCATCAACTCGAACCCGGCAACTACACCCTGTGCCGCAGCTGTCGCCGAGCGCTGTCCGAACAGGACCGCGCCGACCCGGCCTTCGAGGACGGTGTGTCGTGTGCTGCATGTATCGACCTTCTGACCCCGGCACGTGCCGAACGGCTTCGCGAGCGGCGCAAGCAGGTGGAGCTGGCCGAGGCCCGGGGCACGCAACATCTCGCCCGCAAGATCTGACCTGCGTGTCTCAAGCCGTTCACGATCTGCTCTGGGTCGTCAATTGTCCCTCGTTCGTGAGCGGGGCTGACGTTACACCGATGGAGTCGATCAACCTCGACGACGTAGATGATCAGCAGCTCGAAGCCTTCCTCGAAGAACAAGGTGAGGTGCACCGGGTAGGGCGCTACTTCGAGCAGCTCGTGCACTACTGGCTCGTGCATGTTCGAGGCGTCGAGATGCTCGGCGCCGGGCTGCAGATTCGTGACGGCAAACGCACGATCGGCGAGCTCGATTTCGTGTATCGAGATGAGCACGGCCAGATCGTGCACTGCGAGGTATCGGTCAAGTTCTTTCTGCATCATGCCCGAGCCGGCACGAGCCACTTTCCCGGTCCCAACGCATTGGACAACTTCGAACGCAAGGCCGCCAGATTATTCGATCAACAACTCGAGCTGAGCCGCCAGCACTATCCATCGGTGCAACGACGCGACGCCATTGTCAAAGGCATGGCGTTCTACCGCGGCGGTCGGCCCCGCGAGCTACCGCGCCGTATGCATCGCGGCCATGCATCAGGTGCATGGCTACGCGACAGCGAGCTCGAGCAGCTCGACAGGCGTGCGCCTCTGAACGCAGCCGTAGCACGGAAGCCGTATTGGCTGGCGCCCCAGGTCGACGCGCAACTCAAGCCGGTCGCGGCGTTGGTGGCCGAGCTCCGGGCGCACTTCGGCGGCGGGCCGGGCCACCCGGTCATGCTCAGCTTGCGCGACCCCGACACCGCAGCCGAGGTCGAGCGAACGTTCGTGGTGGCAGACGACTGGCCCGCCTCGCAGCAACCTGAATGACGCTCAACGGCGTCGGCACCGTGAGCCCCCGCAGCTCGTTCACCTGCGATCTTGATTCGACAGTGAGTCCTCAGAGACCCAGTGCGGTTTTGGTCCGGCCGAGCAGTTCGGTTTCGGCGGGACTGACTCGCACGCCATCTTCTTTGGCGGTGTCTGCCACTTGAAACGCAATGTTGAACACCCATGCCTTGTAGGCATGAGACTCGTCGGGTGTGGCGCGTTCATCCAATATGGCGGCGATGGTCGAGCACGCGTTGACGGCGACATCGGCCAGAACATCTGATGCGTGGTCTTCGAACTCATCGATCTTGTCGCGAACATCAATTGTGCTGGCGGCTTCGATCAGCGACCGGGCGGCGTTCTCCGGCGCTTGCTCGGAAATACTGTGTGTCAGTGTCCGCAGTTCACGAAAGCTGCCGAGTCGGCCACTGTCTTCGGCTTTGGCCAGGGCCACACCGACCAGCACCGGGAGCACGGCAATGTCCTTCCACTCGGCGTTCGTGAAGTCGAACTGACTGGTCATGGGCGAAAGGCTAGTGCCGCCCGACTCCTACATACTCTTCGGGCAGCAGTTCCCGTCGGTCGTCTTTGAGTCCGTCGTCGGCCGCCGAACGGGTGGCGGTGGCCGCTTCGATCTTGCCGTCGGCCATCTCGTAGCCGGTGGTTCGTTGACGGGTGGTACGACCCAGTGGTGCAGCGAGTGCCTTGAAGTCGGCTTCGGTCAGACCTTGGCCGTGCATGGCCCCGGCTGCCCGACTGATGTTCTCGTCCATCAGCGTGCCGCCGAGATCGTTGGCGCCAGCCCGCAGAATCTGGTTGGCGCCTTCGACGCCGATCTTGACCCATGACACCTGGATGTTGTCGATCCAGCCGTGGTAGGCGATGCGACCAATGGCATGCATGAGCAAGATCTCACGGAACGTCATGCCGCGCCGAGCCTGGCGCTGCAGATAGATGGGCGAGGCCATGTGAACGAACGGCAACGGAATGAACTCGGTGAAGCCGCCGGTGCGCTTCTGCAGTGCCCGGGTGCGGACCATGTGGCGAGCCCAACTGATCGGCTGTTCGATCGAGCCGCACATGATCGTGATGTTCGAATGCAGGCCGATCGAGTGGGCCGCCTCGTGGACTTCGAGCCATTCGTCGGTGTTCACCTTGTCCGAACACAATGTGGCTCGCACCTGATCGTCGAGAATCTCGGCTGCGGTGCCGGGAAGCGAAGCCAGTCCCGCGTCCTTGAGCATCTGCAGGTACTCGACCAGGGGGACTTCGAGGCGCTTGGCGCCCTCGTGTACTTCGAGTGCGGTGAAGCCGTGCACATGGAGATCAGGCACGGCTTCTTTGACTGCCCGAGTGACTTCGATGTAGTAATCGCCGTCGAAGCTGGGGTGAATGCCACCCTGCAGGGTCACTTCGGTTGCGCCCAGCTCGGCGGCTTCGATGCAACGCTCTTGCATCTGTTCGAGCGTGAGCAGGTACGGGTTGCCGCGAAGGTTCAGCGACAACGGACCTTTGGAGAAACCACAAAACCGGCACTTGAAGGTGCAAACGTTGGTGTAGTTGATGTTGCGGTTATGGACCCAAGTGAGCACGTCGCCCACGGTTTGCTTGCGCAGGTCGTCGGCCAATTCGGCAACCGCAGCCACTTCGGGGCCGCGAGCCGAGAACAAGGTCACGATCTCCTTCTCGCCGACCTCTTGACCGGCACGCACGCCGGCGATGACTTCGCCTACTGCGCCGCCGGCCGAAGCGTGGCTGGGGATCAGGATCGGCGGTGGGTTCTCGGCGCCGGAGTACCAGACGGTCGATTTGTCGCCGATGACCACGAAATCGGCGCCGTCTTCGACCTTGGCGGCTTCCATGGTGCGTTCGGGAAAGATGGCGCCGGGGTCGTCTCGACCCAGGCCTTCGGCATCGGAGCGGTCCATGACCAGGAAGCGGTTGGCGTCGTCGAGCCAGCGGTCTGGATCGAGTGCGAACTCGGGGTAGATCGTGAGGCGAGGCGCAAGCACATGACCCCGTGCTTCGGTGAGTGTTGCCAGGCGGTCCAGCGCCGGCCAAGGACGTTCGGGGTTCACATGGTCGGCGGTAACCGGTGAGACACCGCCCCAGTCATCGATACCGGCGTCGAGTAGAACGCCGAAGTCATCGGACAGGTTCGGGGGTGCTTGCAGATGTACGTCGGAGGGCAGGATCAGTCGTGCCAAGGCAATGGCCTGCAAGTAGTCATCGTGGTCACATGGTGGCCAGAGGTGCATCGATGTGCCGTCTTTGGGCAAGAAGTTCTGCACGATGACCTCTTGCACGTGCCCGTGGCGGCGATGGGACGCGGCGATGGCTTCGAGGGCATCGATGCGATCCTGCAGGCTCTCGCCGATGCCGACCAGAATTCCGGTGGTGAACGGGATCTGCAGTTGGCCGGCGAGTTCCAGGGTGTCGAGCCTGCGCTGTGGTTCTTTGTCGGGTGCGCCTCGATGCGCCTTGAGGTCGGGATTGAGCGACTCGATCATCATGCCCTGGCCGGGCGAGACCTCGCGCAGGCGGGCGAGTTCGTCGCGGTACAACGCCCCGGCGTTGGCGTGGGGGAGCAGACCGGTCTCCTCACGAACCATCTGGCACATCGCCACCAAATAGTCGACCGTGGTTTCGTAGCCGTTGTCTCGCAGCCACTCCTGCGCCAGCGGATAGCGCAGCTCGGGGCGTTCACCCAGGGTGAACAGTGCTTCGTGGGTGCCGACCTTGGCTCCTTGGCGGGCGATCTTGAGCACCTCACGCGGGCTCAGAAACGGCGACTCGAGCCGGGCTGGCGGCTGGGCGAAGGTGCAGTAGCCGCACTTGTCCTGACACAGCATGGTCAGTGGAATGAACACCTTGGGGGAGTAGGTCACCCGGGTGCCGAACGCGTCGTCGCGGACCTGGCGAGCCCGGGCGAGCAGCTCGGTGAACGGGAGTTCGAGCAGCGCGGTGCTGTCTGTTGCGCGAGTGGTCACATTTACTCCTGTCGGCCGGGGCCGGGACGAGATCGGATATGGCTCGGCTGCACGGTTTCGTCACATGCAGGGCAGAGCAGAACTTGTTCGAGTGGCGTGACGCATACGTCGTGCACGAGCAGCGTGGGCGGTTGTCCGTCGGCCGCCCAGCGATCACCCCAGCCCATCAGCGCCACCAACGCAGGGGAGAGATCCGTGCCCTTGGGCGTCAGGCGGTACTCGAAACGCCTTGGGCGGTCCTGATACTGCACCTTGTGCAAGATGTCGTGCTCGACCAGTCGGGTGAGTCGGTCGGTGAGCAGGTTCTTGGCAATACCGAGGTCGTCGTGCAGCTGGCTGAATCGGTGAACACCACGGAAGATGTCTCGCATGATCAGCAGGGTCCAACGGTCACCCACCAGGTCGAGCGTGGCTTCGATGGAACACGGCTCTGCCTGGGTCACGGTTTCGTGCGTGTCGGCTTCGAGGGTCATAGCGAGTTGCAACTTTAAACTCAGTCGGTCTGGATTTGCAACTCAGGGAGGTGTCGATGCATTCCCCGGTACTTTCGCCAGAGCGTCTACATTGCCAGGATGGCTGACACCGCTACTGCAGGCAGCATCGACGCAATCGTCATCGGCGCAGGGGTCATGGGTGCCTCGATCACGTTGGAGTTGGCCCGCAGCGGGCGTCGGGTGGTGTGCGTCGACGCCGGCCCTGCAGTCGGGTCGGGATCTACCAGTTCGTCTTCGGCGATCATTCGCTTCAACTACTCGACCTTCGACTCGGTGCTCACTGCATGGGAGGCTGCGCATCGCTGGAAGATCTTCACCGAGCACCTCGGTATGGCTGATCCCGACGGCATGGCAGCATTTGTCTCCACGGGATGTCTGGCCTTGGACACGCCCGGCGACAATCGCCCCCAGGTCACGGCGATATTTCGCGACATCGGTATTCCGTATCAGGACCTGTCGGGCGAGCAGATCCAGGCCGAGATGCCGGCGTTGGCCAAGGGGGACTTCTGGCCACCACGGCCGGTCGATGACCCCCACTTCGCCGACGAACCAACGTCGGACATCGGCGGCTACTTCACCAACGACGGTGGTTTCATCGACGATCCGATGCGGGCGGCGCAGAACTTCATGTTTGCCGCCAAACACCATGGCGCTCAGGTCAGGCTGAACTCGATCGTCACCGCCATCACGCAAGCCGATGGAGTCGTCACCGGTATCGAACTGGAAGGCGGCGACAACATCGAAGCGCCGATCGTGATCAATGTCGGCGGCCCGGCGGCGGCGTCGCTAAACGCTATGGCGGGTGTGACCGAAGAGATGCGGATCAAGAGTCGCCCGATGCGCCAAGAAGTCCATGTGGTCGAGGCCCCGGCGAACTTCACGCCCGACAGCGGCTCGCTAGTGAGCGACCCTGGCGTGGGGGTGTACTTCCGGCCCGGGCTGGGTGGCACGGTGCTGATCGGCAGTTCCGAGCCCGAGTGCGATGAGCTGCAGTGGCTCGACGACCACACCGACTTCGTGAACACACCCACGCCCGACCTGTTCGAGGCCCAGGTACTACGGGCCGCCCGCCGCCTGCCCGATATTCGCATTCCCTTGGCTCCGGTCGGTCTGGCCGATCTCTACGACGCCAGCGACGATTGGGCTCCGCTCTACGACAAGACCAGTCTCGGCGGCTACTTCATGGCTTGTGGTACCAGTGGCAACCAGTTCAAGAATGCCACCATGGTCGGCACGTTCCTGTCGGCGTTGGTCGATGCCCACGACGCCGGCCACGATCATGATCACGACCCAGTCCAGGTGACCGGCGACCTGACGGGTCGCGCCATCAACCTGGCGGCCTTCTCTCGCCTACGCGAGAAGTCCACCACCACCAACTCGGTCCTCGGCTAGATCCGTTTTTGAGCCGTTCGATGCGAAAGAGTCGCCCGATCGGTGCAGAAACGTGTCAGGTGGTGCGCCCGTAGAACGTCTGCCTGGCCGACTCGGACAAGGCGACGCCGGGTTGATCGTTGTAGGCGAACACGACGAGCAGCCGAGTGGTGTCGCCTTGGGTGGGAGTGACTCGGTGCATGGCGTTGCGCCCACGGAACAGTACCAGGTCGCCGGGCTCGAACTCCAGAGTCGTCACGCCGGTGCTGCCATCGAGCACCTCGGCCACCCGGTCGAAGGCCATGTCACCAGCGTCGGCGTCGCGAACGCGGGGCACGTATTCGAAGCGGGCACCGCCTCGGGCCGCCTGCAAGAGCATGGTCACGGCGAACGACGAGTTGTCGAAGTGCCAGCCGAGTTCCATCCCCTCGGCGGCGAAGTGCACATTGATCGACGACAGGTGATCGTCGTAGGGGTAGATCTGATCGATGTCGAGCACACCGCACAGGAACGCGCGAAAGGATGCATCGTCGTAGATCTGACGCAGCGCAGAGTCGACGGGTATTTCGTCGTCGGCGATCAGCCCTTTACTGCTGACGATCTGGCGATTGAACGCATGGTCGTCGGCGAACTGCGGATCGGGCGGCGTGAGGTACACGTTGTGCGTCTTGCCTGCATAGAAGGCATCGACTTCGTGCGGAGCCGATTCGACCACGATCTGGTCGATTGTGGATTGTGGGGCGAACCCCTGCAGCACAAGCGCCCCGTCTCGGTCGAGTCGTGCTCGACAACGTTCGATGTAGGCCACGTCGGTGATGGGGTGTCTCATCGTGTTCAGATGATGCGTCGTCATGGGCTGAACCGTCTTGGGTGGTGGGGTTCTCAGTGGTCGAGGTCGGTGATGTCCATGGGGACGTCGACCGCGTATTGGCGCAGGATCTCGAGCGGAACGATGTCGATGGCACGCTCATGGGTGCTGGCCAGGACCACGGCTGCTGCTGCGCCGTCCATGTGGGCTCGCAGCCAGTTGGCAGCGGTGACGCACCAGCGGTCGCCGGGGTTCAAACCCGGGAAACCGAACTGGGGCGCCGGTGTGCCCAGATTGTTACCGATGCTGGCTTGATGATCCAGGAACTCGCGACTGACAACGGCACAGATCGTGTGGCTGCCGACGTCGCTCGCGTCGGTGTTGCAGCACCCGTCGCGGTACCAACCCGTCATGGGTTCGGTCCCGCACGATTCGAGTGGGCCACCGAGCACGTTTCGGGCTTCTGGGGCATTCATAGGGCGGACGCCCCCATTGCACCGGGTGACCCGACGACATCGAGGATACGAATCGGTGGTCGGGTGGTCATGACAAACCTGCCTTGTTTCGGAGCCAACGCCATTGCAACGCGCGTCGGCCCACCAGAAAGAGATAGACGAGCCCGAGAACAACAATCGGCAAGCCGGCCCAGATTATCCAGAAGGCCGCGGCAACACCGAGCCCGATGATGAGCAGCCCGACCGAAGCGTCTGCAAGCAGCACGGACTTCCAGTTGGGGGCGAAGGTCGCCGTGCGGGCATGGCGCGCCATGGGCCCGATGTCGAGCGCTTCGAGGTCGATGGTTCTGGGGGCGTCGTCGTCGATCTCACCAACTTAGCCAACACCGCGCAAGTGGCCGAGTCGTCGGGCGATGAACCCGTGCCCTAGCGTCGGGTAGATGATCGATCTGGAACGCCATGACACCGTAGTCGTACTGACAATGGCCGACGACGAGAACCGTTGGAACACCAGCTTGCGGCCAGTCGACGATTGTCACCGGCACAGGACCTGTACTGTGTCAGGCTGACTGCCATGGCCTTGTTCAAGAAACGCAGGAAGAGCGACCAGCGCGCATTGCAATGGGCGTGGGACCCGCAGGCGGCCAACGTCTCCGGTGAACAAGCGTGGGCGCTGTTGACCAATGCGATCTACTTCCGCGCGGTGGCCCCTCGACTCGACACACTCGGCGGTGGGCTCGAAGCGCTCGACTGGGCACAGGGGCTGGCCACATGGTGGGACGTGCGAGATGAGCGCGAGTTCGATTCACTCGTCGAGTGGATGCAGGCCGAGGGCCACCGCAAGCCGTGGAACGCCAAGGGCGCCGACGACGGCGACGAGAAGTTCGCCTGGGACTACTGCCGCATGATCACCGTGACCGGTGGTGCAGCGCTCGCCAATGTCATCTCGTCGGACAAAGCCTGGTCGCTGGTCATGCACGCGTCCGACTCGATCTATGACCGCTTTGATTCGTGGAGTGACGTCGCAGACAATTACCTGTCGGGTCGAATCCTGTGGCTCACCGACAGCGGCCAGTGGGAACCCACGCCCGACCCCAGCCAAGCCCACTTCGAGCAGGTCGCCGACGATCTGCTCGACGACGAGACCAGTCCGTGGAATCGTGTTGCATGGGAGCGTTCAGCCGGAATCATCGTCGACGGTGAGCCGCTCGCCTAGCGCTGGTTGGCTGCTAGAGCTCTCCGCCCAGCGGTGCCAGCGCCTCCCAGGCGGCCTCTTTGTCGCCCAAGATGTTGAGTGCGCACTCGGTCGTGCCGGCAGCCTTGTAGGCCTCCAGCCCGGTGCGCACGGTGTCGGCGTCGCCGATGAGCACCAGATCGCCCGGATTCTCGGCGCCTTCGCGATCCATCATCTTGCGGTAGGACGGAAGCTGACCATAGATGGCCAGATCGATATTTGCCTGGGCGCGAGCGGCTTCGACGTCGTTGGTGATCTGGATACCGACCCCGGCAGCTATCTCGGCGCTCTCACCAATGGAGGGTCGAACGTGTTCGCCAATGGTGACCGGGCCGGTCATCCAGGTGATGGTGCCGTTGGTGCGTTCCGATGCGAGCTTGAGCATCTTGGGCCCCAGCGCCGCCAGCATGATCCCGGCTGGTTCGGCCTTGACGTTGATGCCGGTGCGGGAGGTCACGAACTCGCCCTCGGTCTGCACCTTCTGCTCGTTCAACAGGGGTATGAGCGCGTCGAGGTACTCGGTCATGTGGGTGTAGGGCTTGCGCCAGGGCACGCCGTAGACCATCTCGAGCACCGGTTCGTGATTGGTGCCCAAGCCAATGGTGAAGCGCCCGCCGCTGATGTTGTTGATCGTCAACGATTGCTGGGCCAACGTCTGGGGCAGCGTCGTTTGCATGGCGACGACAGACGTGCCGAGCAAGATGCGGGGCACCTCACGACCGACGACCGACAGGATCGAGATGGGATCCGCATTCATGATCTGCGGTGCCCAGTAACGGTGGTAGCCCATGTCGTTGGCGCGCGATGCATTGGCCACGGCATCGTCGATGTTGTTGGTGCTGTCGAACAGCGAGAGTTTCATGCGCCCAAGGGTGCCACGTTGGCAGCCGGCGGACCAAGCACCACTAGTTTGGAATCCATGGCCGATTGGCGCACTCGTGCGGGAACAACATTCGACACCTACAAGCAATCTGCGACCGGCTCGCAGGGCATGGTGGTCACCAACCACCCGCTCGGCTCGAGCGCCGGGTTGGAGATGCTGGCCATGGGCGGCAACGCGGTGGACGCAGCCATTGCTTCGATCTTTGCGCTGAGCGTGGTCGAACCAATGATGGTTGGCCCCCTCGGTGGCGGCTACATCAACCTGGCCATGGCCGATGGAACCGGTCTGTGCATCGACAACTACACCCTGGCCCCGAGCGCGGCCACGCCGACCATGTACACACCGGTGTCGGACACGTGGCCGGACTATCTGATCACCGAGGATCGGTTGAGCCAGGTCGGCTACCTGGCGTCGGGTGTCCCCGGCAACCTCAAGGCATGGGACGAAGTTCACGCTCTCCATGGGCGACTGGACTGGCAGGCTGTCGTCGAGCCGTCGATTCGCTATGCCGCCCAGGGCTTCCGTTGTTCGCACTACCTGAGCCGGCTGGCCACAGACAACGCCGACGACATCGCCCGCTTCGCCGAGACCGCCGCCATTTTCCAGCCGAACGGCCAGACGGTGCAGCCCGGCGACCTGATCGTGCGAGCCGACTTTGCCGAGTCGCTACGCATGATTGCCGCCGAGCGATCCGACGCGCTCTACGGCGGAAGTCTCGGCCAGGCGCTGGCCGATGACATGGCAAACAACGGTGGTCTGATCACCACCGCAGACCTGGCGGCCTATTCCACTATCCACAACGATCCCGTACGAGGCTCCTATCGGGGCTACGAGATCTCGGGGCCTCCTCCCGGAAACAGCGGCATCTCGTTGATCATCGAGATGCTGAACATTCTCGAGGGCTTCGACTTGAGAGCCATGGGGTTTGGCACCGTCGAGAGTTCGCATCTGTTGATCGAGACGCTCAAGGTTGCCTTCGCGGATCGGTTTGCCTATCTGGGCGACCCGGCAACGATCGACATTCCGCTCGACTGGCTGCTGTCGAAGGACTACGCGGCCAGCCGCCGGGTAGATGTCGAGGGCGCACAAGCTCAACCGGCAGTGGCGGGCCAGCCTGGGGCCGAGTCGTCGTACACCACGCATCTGACCACGGCCGATGCCGACGGCAACATGGTGTCGATGACCCAGACCATCAACGAGTTGTTCGGGTCCAAGGTCACGGTTGCAGGCACGGGCATGTTGTTGAACAACACGCAGGCCATGTTCGACCCGCATCCGGGGCAACCGAACTCGGTCGCTGCCAACAAGCGCGTGGTGAGCAGCATGGCGCCAGCGATCCTGAGCAAGGACGGCCGACCGTGGATGGGTGTGGGCACACCCGGCGGGGTGCGAATCTTCCCGTCGGTCATGCAGGCGATCATCAATGTGATCGACCACGGCATGACCTTGCAAGAAGCGGTCGAAGCGCCTCGCCTGTGGACCCAAGGCCAGACGGTCGAACTCGAAACCGGATTCGGCGATGCGGTGCAAGACGGGCTGACCGCTCGTGGCCACGACATCACCAGGGTCACCAATGTCGCCGGTGGCATGAACGGCGTGATTCGAGATGCTGGCACCATGACCGGCGCCGCCTGCTGGCGGGCCGATGGAACGCCAGCAGCCCTTGCGGGTGGCAGCGCCAACACCGACGTGCGTTTCAACCCTCTGGTCTAGCTATAGCTACTAGGTCCTGAAAATGTAGGTTGGTTGTGGCGGGTGTCGGCGCACCTGCTTTGGGAGCAGGGGGTCGGGGGTGGGAATCTCGGTTTTGGTTATTGGAGCCGGGCGAGTTTGGTGAGGTTGTGGGCGAGGACTCCGTGGCCGCATGAGGTGCGGGCGCCTTCAATGGTGGTGAGGTGTGTCCGGTTCCATTGGTGTTGGCGTTT